>ERZ835051.166-NODE-166-length-70370-cov-11.825841_pt1 | contig 70370 bp, 66 predicted proteins | sample MGYA00519575_ERZ835051 | MGnify/ENA primary metagenome ERZ835051 (study PRJEB31850, sample SAMEA3708769) | human gut metagenome | biome: human gut; feature: human-associated habitat; material: faeces | place: China | collected 2014 ... | reverse complement strand
GTAAGACCTGGTCTGGTCTGGTATGGTTGGGTACGGTACGGTGCCCCGTTACTTTGCTGCTACGTCACGCGTGACAAGATATACCCGCAGTTTCGGGCGCAACCAGCAGAAAACCAATAAATATTCATTTCAAAAGGATGACCCCTATGCAATCTACCGAACAGAAAATCGAACGCGCCGCACTGGCCGGTCTCGCCGCGGCGTGTATGGAGGAACGCGAGCGCTCGACGGACATTTCCCTTGCCGAGCTTGCCGCGCTCGTGGAGACGGCCGGCGGCCAGCCCGTCGTGACGCTGCTGCAGAACAAGCCCACACCCGACCCGCGCACCTTTCTCGGCGAGGGCAAGGTGGCGGAGCTCAAAGAGCTCATTCTCGCCAACGACTGCGACCTCGCGGTGTTTGACAACGAGCTCTCCCCGTCGCAGATGCGCGTGCTGGAGGAGGAGCTCGGCGTGCGCGTGCTCGACCGCTCGGGCCTGATCCTCGACATCTTTGCCCAGCGCGCCCAGACGCGCGAGGGCCAGCTGCAGGTGGAGCTGGCGCAATATCAGTACCTGCTGCCGCGCCTGACCGGTATGTGGACGCACCTTGTACGCCAGACGGCCTCGGGCGGCTCGTCGCCGATCGGCACACGCGGCCCCGGCGAAACCCAGCTCGAGACCGACCGCCGCCACATTCGCCGCAAGATCCAGAAGCTGCAGGCCGAGCTCGAGGACGTGCGCAAGATCCGCCGCACGCAGCGCCGCCGCCGCGAGAAAAACGCCCTGCCGGTCGTGGCGCTCGTCGGCTACACGAACGCCGGAAAATCCACGCTGCTCAACTGCCTGACAGGGTCGGACATTCCGGCCAACGACCGCCTGTTCGACACGCTCGACACGACCACCCGCCGCTGGCGCATCGACGCCGCGCAGGAGGTGCTGCTCTCGGACACGGTCGGCTTCATCCGCAAGCTGCCGACGCACCTGGTCGAGGCGTTCAAGGCCACGCTCGAGGAGCTGACGTATGCCGACGTGCTGCTGCACGTGATCGACCTCTCGAACCCCGAGTGGGAGGCGCAGGCGGAGGTCGTTGACCGACTCATCGACCAGCTCGGCGCGGCGCACACGCCGTGCATCCGTGTATTTAATAAGTGTGACGCCTATCTCGGCATCCTGCCGCACGGGGAGAACATCGTGTGCATCTCGGCCCGCAGCGGCAAGGGCACGGCGGAGCTGACCGCGCGCGTGCGCGCCATCCTCGGCCGGGCCGACCACCACGTGACGCTGCTGCTGCCGTATGCGCAGGGCGCGCTGCTCGAGACGCTGCACCGCGACTGCGCCGTGCTGCGCACCGACTACCGCGACGACGGCATCGCGCTCGAGGTCATCATCCACCCGGAGCAGTGGCCGCGGCTCGAGCCGTTCGTCATCGCGGACGAGGAGGGGTAATATGGACAGCTACCGCATTCCCACAAAATCCGGCGCGTCGGAGTACGTGGACAAGCGCTCACGCTTTCTGGGCCTCGTGCAGCCGGTCGGCTCCGAGGACGAGGCGCGCGCGGTCATCGCCGCGTGCAAGAAGCAGTATCACGACGCGCGGCACAACTGCTGGTGCTACCTGCTGCGCGACGGCACCGAGCGCTACTCCGACGACGGCGAGCCGCAGGGCACGGCCGGCATCCCGATGCTGGAGGTGTTCCGCCGCGCGGGCGTGACGAATGCCGTCTGCGTCGTCACGCGCTATTTCGGCGGCGTGCTGCTCGGCACGGGCGGCCTGCTGCGGGCGTACACCGCCGCTGCGGCCGATGCGCTTTCCGACGCCGGCATCTCGGAGGTGCGCCGCTGGCTCGCCTGCGAGGTCAGCACGCCCTACGCGCTCTATGAGCCGGTGCGCGCGGCCGTCGCCGCACTCGGCGGCGTCGTGCAGGAGACGCAGTATGCCGCCGCCGTGACGCTCTGCGCTCTGCTGCCGGAGGAGGCCGGCGAGGCCTTTGCCGCGCAGGTCCGCGATCTGACCGCCGGCCGCTGCGCCGTGCGCCCCGTCGGCGAGACGGAGCGCGCCGTCCCCCTCGCCGGCGCCGGACTGTAAGCGGCGGGTGCGGCAGTACATATGCGCGCCGCACGGTGAAGAACATAAGGTATCGCAAAGCCCTCCCCAACCGGGAGGGCTTTTGTGCCGTTGCGCACTCTCTCAGCCTTCCCCTTGCAGCGCAAATGATAGATGGTTTCAAGATATTTGCGCCGCGGGGGAGCCCGAGGGGGCAAGGCCCGCCTCGGATAAAATTTTTGCATCGCCCTCTGGCGATGTATCCCTGCATCCGAGTCAGACCTTGCCTTACGGTGCGTGCCTCCATTCTCTTTTCTTAAAAACGCATAAACATTCTGCTCGACGAATATCTATCCGCCGCCAAAATCTGCGCAAACCGCCCTAAAGCATGCCTGCCAAACTCCCGTCAAAAAATTGGCACAACGTTTGCAAAATTTTTTCGCTGCATTTTTTCAAAAAAAAGAGGGAAATACACAGCAATGTCGTATAAGAGTATTGCAGCCGGAAATGGCGCAAGCCGCTCCGGCCGCAAACATGGATTTTATGTGGAAACGGAGGGATCCCTGTGCCCTGTCCGAGAGAAAAACGCGAGGCCGCCGAGGCGCTGTTCATTGGCCCGCACGGCCTGCTGAGCACGCAGTCAACCGGCCGCCTGGCGCCCGAGCCGCCGTGCGAGATGCGCACATGCTTCCAGCGCGACGTGGACCGCATTACGCACTCGAAATCGTTCCGCCGCCTGAAGCACAAGACGCAGGTGTTCCTGCGCCCGGAGGGCGACCATTACCGCACGCGCCTGACACACACGCTCGAGGTCGCGCGGCTCGCGCGCACGATCGCCCGCGCGCTCGAGCTCAACGAGGACCTCACCGAGGCCATCAGCCTCGGGCACGACCTCGGCCACACGCCGTTCGGCCACGCGGGAGAGCGCGCGCTCAACGCGATCTACACCGGCGTCGGCTTCCGGCACTATGAGCAGAGCCTGCGCGTCGTCGACCGCATCGAGCGCGACGGCCGCGGCCTGAACCTCTGCAACGAGACGCGCATCGGCATCCTCAACCACACGACCGGGCAGCCGCGCGGCACGCTTGAGGCCGACGTCGTGCGCCTGGCAGACCGCGTGGCCTACATCAACCACGACCTCGATGACGCCATGCGCGGCGGCATCGTGCGGCCGGAGGACGTGCCCGCCATCGTGCGCGCGCGCGTGGGCGAGCGCAACAGCGTGCGCATCAACTCCATCCTCACGGACATCATCGCCCACAGCGGCGACGGGGAACTGCGCATGTCGCCCGATATGCGCGAGGCCGTGGACGTGTTCACGGACTTCATGTACGAGAGCGTGTACTATAACCCCATCGCCAAGGGCGAGGAGCGCAAGGTGCAGAATATCCTCGGGAGCATCTGGGAATATTATGTCAACCACATTGCCGAGCTCCCTGCGGTCTACCAGTCCATCGCGGACGACGAGGGGCCGCAGCGCGCGGTGTGCGACTATGTCTCCGGCATGACCGACAGCTACGCGCTGGAGGTGTACAGCGAACTCTTCATCCCCGCTGCGTGGACGATCAAATAAGGAAGTACATCCAACGGAAACCACAGAAAGAAGGTGACGCACGTGGCCTTTCCGGAATCCTTTTTACAGGAGCTGGCTGAGCGCAACGACATCGTCGACGTCGTGAGCAGCTACGTGCGCCTGACGAAAAAAAGCGGGTCGAACCTCTTCGGGCTCTGCCCGTTTCACAGCGAAAAGACGCCGTCGTTCTCCGTCTCGCCCGATAAGCAGATCTACCACTGCTTCGGCTGCGGCAAGGGCGGCAGCGTCATCAGCTTCATCATGGAGATCGAGAATCTCTCGTTCCCCGAGGCGGTGGCCTTTCTGGCCAACCGCGCGGGCATGCAGCTGCCCGAGCAGTCGGACGACCCCGGCGCGAAAAAACGCCAGCGCCTGCTCGCGCTCAACCGGGACGCGGCGCGCTTTTTCCACGCGCAGCTCAAGACCCCGGCCGGCCAGCCGGCGCGGGACTATCTCGCCCGCCGGCAGCTCACGGCGCAGACCGTGACGCGCTTCGGTCTCGGCTTTGCGCCCGACACGTGGGACAGTCTCGTGCGCGCGATGAAGGCGCTCGGCTACTCCGAGCAGGAGCTGTTTGACGGCGGGCTCGTGCGCCACGGGAAAACGAGCGGTGTATACGACACGTTCCGCAACCGGCTCATGTTCCCGGTCATCGACGTGCGCGGCAACGTCATCGGCTTCTCCGGGCGCATCCTCGGCGACGGGGAGCCCAAGTACATGAACAGCCCGGAAACCATCGTTTTCAGCAAGAGCCACAATTTGTTCGCGCTCAATTTGGCTAAAAAGTCGAAATGCGGGTATATCATACTGGCAGAGGGCAACATCGACGTGGCGAGCCTGCACCAGGCGGGGTTTGACAGTGCGGTCGCCTCGCTCGGCACGTCGCTCACGCCGGAGCAGGCGCGGCTCCTGTCGCGCTACACGAGCGAGATCGTCATCGCTTACGACAACGACGGCGCCGGGCAGAAGGCGTCGCAGCGCGCGATCGGCATCCTCGAAAAGCTCGAGGTGCGCGTGCGTGTCCTGCAGATGCAGGGCGCAAAGGACCCCGACGAATATATCAAGACCTTCGGCGCGGACGCGTTCCGCAACCTGCTCGCGCAGTCGGAAAACCACATCGACTACCGGCTCGGCGCCGTGCAGCGCAAGTACGACCTCAAGGTCGACGAGCAGCGCGTCGCCTTCGTCAAGGAGGCGGCGGGCGTGGTGGCCGAGCTGCCCGGCAGCGTCGAGCGCGAGGTGTACGCCATGCGCGTCGCGGAGACGGCGGGCATGCCCGCCCCGGTCGTGACCGACGAGGTGCAGCGCCAGCGCAAGCGGCGGCTCAGCCGCGCGCGCAAAGAGCAGGAGCGCGACCTGCTGCGCCCCGCAACGGCGATGCAGCCGCCCGGGCGGAGCATCCGCTTCGACAACCCCCGCTCGGCGGCCGCCGAACAGGGCATCATTAAATTGTTGTATCTCGACCCCGGCCTGTTCCGGGGCCGGACGAATGTGCCGGACGCGGTGCAGTTTTCCTCGCCGGAGCTGCGGCACATTTACACCGTCCTGCTCGCCCACGGCGGCACGGGCACGGTGCAGATCGCGGCGCTCTCGGGCGAGCTGAGCCCGGACGAGCTGGCCCTGCTGACCGGCATCATCCAGCAGCCGGCGGAACTTTCGAACGGCGCGCGCGCGCTCGACGATTACATAAGCATTCTTCAGACCCAGGCCACCGCCGGCACTGCGGCGTCGGAGGCGGACCTGCTGGCCTTTGCAAAGCAACTCAAAGAACATAAAGGGTATGGTGGTAAAGATGGAACAGAAAGAACTTAACAACCTCTCGGCCGAAGAACTGGACGCCATGGCCGACGCGCTGCTCGCGGCGGACGACGCCAAACAGGCGGAAGCCAAGGCCGACGGCACCGCGCCGGCGCAGACCGCGGACAAGCCCGCGGCAGCCTCTGCGGAGGACGTGTCCGCAGCCGAAAAACCGGAATCGGAAAAGACCACGGAGGAAAAGCTCAACGACCTCGTGGAAAAGGGCAAGAAGGCGGGCAAGCTCTCGAGCAAGGACCTCATGGTGCTCGAGGACATGAACCTCTCGAGCGAGGAGACGGAAAAGTTCTATGACCGGCTCGAGAGCCTGAGCATCGACGTGCTCGGCGACGATGCCCTGCCCCCGGTGGACGAGGACGCACTGCCAGAGCTCGAGGAGCTTGAGGAGATCGAGGAAGTCACCGAGGAGGAGATGAACGAGACCGAGGCCATGGCCGACACGTTCTCGACCGACGACCCGGTGCGCATGTACCTCAAGGAGATCGGCAAGGTGCCGCTGCTCACGCCCGAGGAGGAGCAGGATCTGGCCAAGCGCATGGCCGAGGGCGACGAGGAGGCCAAGCGCCGCATGGCCGAGGCGAACCTGCGTCTCGTCGTGTCGATCGCCAAGCGCTACGTCGGCCGCGGCATGCTGTTTCTCGACCTCATCCAGGAGGGCAACCTCGGCCTGATCAAGGCCGTCGAGAAGTTCGACTACACGAAGGGCTACAAGTTCTCCACCTACGCCACGTGGTGGATCCGTCAGGCCATCACCCGCGCCATCGCCGACCAGGCGCGCACGATCCGCATCCCCGTGCACATGGTCGAGACGATCAACAAGGTCATCCGCGTCTCCCGTCAGCTCCTGCAGGAGCTCGGCCACGACCCGAGCGCCGAGGAGATCGCGGCGGAGATGAACATGCCGGTCGACAAGGTGCGCGACATTCTCAAGATCGCGCAGGAGCCGGTCTCGCTCGAAACGCCGATCGGCGAGGAGGAGGACTCCCACCTCGGCGACTTCATCCCCGACGAGGACGCATCCGAGCCGAGCGAGGCGGCGAGCTTCTCGCTGCTCAAGGAGCAGCTCATGGAGGTGCTCGACACGCTCACCCCGCGCGAGAAAAAGGTGCTCGAGCTGCGCTTCGGCATCGTCGACGGCCGCACCCGCACGCTCGAGGAGGTCGGCAAGGAGTTCAACGTCACGCGTGAGCGCATCCGTCAGATCGAGGCGAAGGCCCTGCGCAAGCTCCGCCACCCCAGCCGCAGCAAGAAGCTGCGCGATTTCCTCAACTGAGTTTTGATACGACAGCGCATCCGGGCGCGGCAGAGACTGCCGCGCCCGGATGTTTGCTGTGCGGCCCCACGCTCGGGCGTGCAGTAATCCACACGGCACACCGCCAACAAAACGACACCCCGCACCGGATGGCACGGGGTGAGTTGGCTTAGTATGGATTTATGCAAGCTGCTTCCGATGCACTAGGCGGCATATGACTGCACACAGCCAAAGCCCTACCGCGAAGCAAAAGCTCAGCGCACCGAGCGTGTACGCGGCAGAAAACAGTGAGATTGAACCTTCATGTGCTGCGCCAATGTCTACAATAATCTCGCACACGACCCACAGGCCGGTACTAATACCCGCAGCCAGCCAGAATTCGCGCCTACGCGCAAACAGGCAGCGCGCACCTACACCCGCCGCGATCAGCAGCAGATACAGGACGATTCGCCCCATCATGCCAGCCGAAACGAACGTCCACAGCATTTCCAGAAGTGTAAATGGTTTTATAAAGCCCACCTCCTATCCTACGCAATAGCAGTATATGGACTATTCAGGTGAAATCTGATTCAGTTATACCATCATAGGCCTCACCTCATGTTCAATATTACCAAATGCTTCATTGTTTTGGAAGTGGATTTTTAAAATTTGTAAAAAACATATAATATTTACAGGATGTTTGTGCAATTTTCACCATATTGCATTTAGAAATGTACACACGAGACACGCCTTTGCACCTATTCCACCCCCCGTTGCGAAAGCGGCGGGGCTTTGCTATAATGGGGCCAAATCATGCACAAAGGAGCACCGCTTATGCAATGGATCGAAGTGTCCGTCCCCACCCGCAGCGACGAGATCGACGACGTCTGCGCGCAGCTGGCCGAGCTGGGCGCGGGCGGCATGGTCGTGGAGGACGAGACGGATTTTCAGCAGTTTTTGGAGCAGAACCACCAGTACTGGGACTACGTGGACGACGCGCTCGAGGCGCAGTTTCGCGGCGTGTCGCGCATCAAGTTTTACCTCGCCGACGACGACGGCGGCCGCGCGCAGCTGGAGACCATCCGCGCCGGCATCGGCCGCGAGCTGACGACCGCAACCGTGCGCGACAGCGACTGGGAAAATAACTGGCGGCAGTACTATCAGCCGATCGAAGTCGGCGAACGGCTCGTCGTCGTGCCCGAGTGGCTCGACGCCCCGGCGGACGGCCGCCTGCCGCTGCGGCTCGACCCCGGCCTCATCTTCGGCACCGGCAGCCACGCCACGACGCGCATGTGCCTCGCTGCGCTCGAGCACTGCGCCGCCGCGGGCAGGACGGTGCTCGACCTCGGCTGCGGTAGCGGCATTCTCGGCATCGGCGCACTGCTGCTCGGCTGCGCACACGTCACCGGCTGCGACATTGACCCCAAGGCCCCGGAGGTCGCGGCGGCCAACGCCGCGCTCAACGGCTTTTACGAGGACAGGTTCACCGTCTGCGCGGGCGACATTCTCGCCGACGCGGGCCTGCGCCGCCGGCTCGGCACGGGGTACGACATCGTGCTGGCGAACATCGTGGCCGATGTCATCATCCCGCTGGCCGCGCTGGCCCCGGCGTTTCTCGCCCCGGGCGGCACGTTCGTGTGCTCGGGCATCATCGACGGGCGCGAGGACGAGGTGGCAGCCGCGCTCACGCGTGCGGGCTTCACCGTCACGGCGCACGACACGCTCGAGGAGTGGCACTGCTTCACGGCCACACTTGCGTGACAGCGCGCAGCCTGAGTCTGCCTCGGATAACATCCGGCGGCGCTGGAGGAATCCGAGACATTTCCACCTCATCCGCTTCGCTGCGCTCAGCACCTTCTCCTCAAGGAGAAGGCTTGGGGGTGCGCAGCTTGCCTCGGGCTCCCCCGCTGCTCAGGCACACAACCCAGCCGCACCACTTCACCACAACATAGAACAAACCCCAGATGGTTTTACCCATCTGGGGTTCGTCGGCTTGCTGCGCAAGCTCGCAGCATCCGAACCGAGGCGGGCCTTGCCCCCTCGGGCTCCCCTGCGGCTCAATTTCACAGCGCAGCAGCATCATTTTTACCCAAACATAGAACAAACCCCAGATGGTTTTACCCATCTGGGGTTCGTTCAATAGAGAGGAGAATATGAGGAGGGAGAAACTAGCAAATTAAGAGATGTCGTTCGTATCGACGAGCTTGACGTCGACGTCGAACGTTTTGCCGTCGCGGTAGATGGTCAGCGTGACGGTGTCGCCCACCTTCAGCCCGTCCTTGACGGCGCTGACATCATAGGTGGTGGTCACGGCCTGACCATTGACGGCCAGCAGCATGTCGCCGGACTGGATGCCCTGCTTTTCGGCGTCCGAGCCCTCGGCGACGGCGCTGATATACAGCCCCTCGGGCAGATCGTAGTATTCGGAAGCGGCGGAGGACACCGCGCCCACGGTGATGCCGATGCTCACGCGGCCGGAAACGCGGCCGTCAGCAAGCAGCGCATTGACGATCGGGCGGATGGACGCCGTCGGGATCGCGAAGCCGATGCCCTCCACGCCCGTGGACAGAGCCTTCATGTTCGTGATGCCGATCACCTGCCCATACATATTGATGAGCGGGCCGCCGGAGTTGCCTTCATTGATGGCGGCATTGGTCTGCAGGAGCGTCATGCTGTGCCCGTTATAGACCATGTCGCGGTTGATGGCGGAGATGATGCCGTTGGTCATCGTCCAGCGCAGCTGTTCGCCGAGCGGGTTGCCGATGGACACAACGTCGTCGCCGACCTGCAGGGAGCTGGAGTCGCCGAATTCGGCGGGCGTGAGGCCCTGCGCCTCGATCTTGAGCACGGCGATGTCGCTCACGGCGTCTGCGCCGACGAGCTTGCCGCTGTACTCGGTACCGTCCGAGGTCGTCACGGTGACGGCCTTGGCACCGTCGAGCACGTGCGTGTTCGTGACGATGTAGCCATCGCTCGTGAGCACGACGCCGGTGCCGGTGCTGTATTCGCTGCGGCTGATGTCGGCATGGATGCCGACGACGGACGGCAGGCACTTGGCATACACGCTCTGCAGCGAGAGCGCGCTGCCCCCGGCGGGCTGGAGCGTCATGGTCACGGTGGGATCCGTCGGCGCTGCCGGTAGCTCATTCTTGCCGGTGACGGTGGTGTCATCGTCCGTGTCCTCGCGGGGGAGCGTCACGCTGCCGTGCTGGCCCGGCTCACCGTCGCTGGAGATTGCCTCCCGGCCGCGGCCGGCGAACACATAGCAGGACGCGATGATGAGTACGAGCACACCGAGGATGATCATCGTGATCTTCAGCCCCTGATGGGACTTCTTCTTCGGCGCGGCGGCCTGCGACGGGCTCCAGTAGGAGTCGTAGCAGCCGGTGCCGGCGGCATCGGTGTGGGGCGCGGCGTAGCCGGCCTCATACCAGTCGGACTCCGGTTTGCGGACATTGTCGTACATTGTGGTGTCCCTCCCAAGGAACGATTTGATGATAGCACGTGATTTTGTGCTGCTTATGAATGGAAAACAAACATTTTATGAATTCCGCGAACAAATCATGAATTCTTGCGCCCGCCCCGGCGGCCGGTGCTCTCGGGCTTGGCGGTGGGCTTGGGCGCGGGCTTTGCGAGCGTGAGCGTGAACACGAACTCCGTCACGCCGTCGCGGCTCGTGACGGCGATGTCCTCGCCATGCGCGTCGAGGATGCTCTTGACCAGGTACAGTCCGAGGCCCACGCCGTCGCGGTCGAGACTGCGGCTGCGGTCGGACTTGTGGAAGCGGTCGAAGATGAACGGCAGGTCGTCGGGCGGGATGGTCTCGCCGTGGTCACGCACGGAGACATAGGCCTTGCCCTCCGACTTCCAGAGCGAGACGCACAGCGTGCTGCCGGGCTCGGCGAACTTGACGGCGTTGTCCATCAGGTTATAGAGCACGCGCGTGATGGCGTCCGGGTCGGCGAGCACCTGCATGGAGTCCTCTGGCAGCTGGAGGTCAACGTCGAGCTGCTTGTCGTTGGCGCGGGCCTCAAAGCTGAGCATGGTGCTGACGATTTTCTCCGAGATGTCAAACTCACGCCGGCGGGTCAGATCCTCGCCCGTGCTCTCGAGACGTGACATGTCGAGCATGCTGCGCACGAGACGCGAGAGCCGGCGCGTCTCGTCGGCGATGGTGGCAAGGTACTTGTCCTCCTGATCCTTGGGGATCGTGCCGTCGAGAATGCCGTCGGCAAAGCCGGCGATGGTGGTCATGGGGGTCTTGAGCTCGTGCGAGACGTTGGCGATGAAAGCGTTGCGGCGCTGCTCGCTCGTCTCGAGCGAGTCTGCCATGGTGTTGAACGCCGAGATGAGCGCGCCGACCTCGTCGGTGCGTCCGTCGTCCGTGACGCGGGCGGAGAAATCGCCGTGGGCGAACTTCTTGGCCGCGACGGCCATCTCGTCAAGCGGCTGGGCCATGCGCTTGCTCGTCACGAGCGAGAGCAGCAGCGCGATCATCATCACGGCTGCGGACGCGGCGAGAAACACCCACACGAACGTGCGCCAGCCGTCGATGATCGTGGCGCTGTTGGTGGCCACGAACACATAGCCGACCACGCGCGCGGCCGTGCCGATGGTGATCGGCTGCGCGACGACATAGTGGGCAGAGCTGTAGAAGCCGCCGAGATTCGTGATGAGGTTGAGCTTGCCGTCACTGCGCAGCTGCACCAGCGACGCGGCGCCGACCGTGCGGCCGAGGTGCTCACAGGCGGTGTTCCGGCACGAGCAGGAGACGATCGTCCCGTCGGTATCCGTGATGAAGATGTGGTTACCGGTAGATTGTGCAAGTGTGCTGATGACCATACGCAGGTCCCAGCTCGAGAGCTCACCGTCGCGCACGAGCGCCTGCGCGGCGTGGCTGACCTCCTCGGCGTTGGAGACCATGTTGTCGCGGTATTCGCTGATGACATAGCTGCGGCCGAGAAACACGAACGCCGTGCCGAGGATGAGGAAGCTGAACATGACCATGACGGCGGTCGCGGCGAAGTTTTTGAAATAAATACTCTTCACTTACGTCTCTTCCGCTTCGAACTTATAGCCCACGCCCCAGACGGTCTTGAGCGCCCACTTGTCGGACACGCCCTCGAGCTTTTCGCGCAGGCGCTTGATGTGCACGTCCACGGTGCGGCTGTCGCCGAAGTAATCAAAGCCCCACACCTCGTCGAGCAGCTGGTTGCGGGTGTAGACGCGGTTGGGCGTCGCCGCAAGGTGGTACAGCAGCTCCATCTCCTTGGGCGGCGTGTCGATCTTCTTGCCGTCGACGATCAGCTCATAGGAGTCGAGGTTGATGACGAGCTTGTCGAACGTGAGCTTCTTGCTCTTGGGCTTGCCGTCGTCGCCGGTGCGGCGCAGCACGGCGTGCACGCGCGCGAGCAACTCCTTGACCTCGAATGGCTTGACGATGTAGTCATCCGCGCCCATCTCCAGGCCGGAGACCTTGTCCTCGGTCTCGCCCTTGGCGGTGAGCATGATGATGGGCATTTTCATGGTCTTGCGCAGCTCGCGGCAGACCTGCCAGCCGTCCATGACGGGCAGCATGATATCGAGCAGCACGAGGTCGGGCTGGATCTCCCTGGCCATCTCGACGGCCTTGCCGCCGTCGGCCGCATGGGACACCTCAAACCCGTCCTTCTGCAGGTACAGGCGCAGCAGCTCTGCGATGTTGTTATCGTCCTCCACGACGAGCACTTTCTGGCTCATGTGTGATTGCCTCCTTCACCGGCGCGGGCCGCGCCGGATATCATTTTCACAATTTGTCTTTATTATAAAACAACCGGCACGGCGTTTTCATGTCCAATCTGTAAAATCCGCGCGCCCACGCCCCCCATGCGCATGCAAAAGGCATTTACAAGACCGGAAAAATGTTGTATGGTTATTTGTATCCTTCATTTTGAACGAACAGCGAGGCAAACGCATGAATACCTATGGCGAACGCGTAAAAGTGACGATCTTCGGTGAATCGCACGGCCCGGCGATTGGCGTCGTGCTCGACGGTGTCCCGGCCGGTGAGGCCATCGACATGGACGCCGTGCGCATCCAGATGCGCCGGCGCGCGCCCGGCTCGTCCGACCTGACGACCCACCGCTCGGAGACGGACGACCCGCTCGTGATGAGCGGCATCCTCAACGGCGTGACGACCGGCGCGCCGATCTCGGCCATCTTCCGCAACAAGGACCAGAACAGCGCGGCCTACCACCCGGAGATCCCGCGTCCGAGCCACGCGGACTACGCCGCGACCGTGCGCTTCGGCGGCCACGCCGACCTGCGCGGCGGCGGCCCGTTCAGCGGCCGGCTCACGGCGTGTCTGGTGTTCGCCGGGGCGGTCTGCCGGCAGATCCTTGAGCGCCGCGGCATCACGATCACGGCCAACGCCGTGCGCGTCGGCCAGGCGACGGGCAAGGAGCTGAACTTTGACATGAAGCGCGCCATTCTCGACGCGCGCAGCGCCGGCGACTCCGTCGGCAGCGAGCTTGAGTGCGTCGTCACGGGCATGCCCGCCGGCGTCGGCGGGCTGCTCTTCGGCGGCATGGAGAGCCGCATCGCCGGCATGCTCTATGCCATCCCCGGCGTGAAGGGCGTGGAGTTCGGCCGCGGCTTCGCCCTCGCCGAAATGCGCGGCAGCGAGGCCAATGACCCCATCCGCCTGAAAAACGGGCGCATCACCATGGCGTCCAACAACGCCGGCGGCATCAACGGCGGCATCACCAACGGCATGCCGCTCGTCGTGCGCATGGCCCTGCGGCCCACGCCGTCGATCGCGTGCGAGCAGCCGTCGGTCGACCTCGTGACCATGGAGGAGACGCCGCTGCGCATCAACGGCCGGCACGACCCGTGCCTCGCCCCGCGGGCGATCCCGGTCATGGAGGCCGCGCTCGCCTGCTGCGTGCTCGACGCCATGCTCGACACCGCCGCCACGATCTGAGAAAGGAGCCCATCATGGACGAACACAAGACCCCCGAAGAAATCATCAACGACAACGCCGCGCCGGACGCCCCGGAGACCGATGCGCCCGAAGCGTGCGCGCAGCCGGAAGAAGTCACGGCCGGCGAGCCCGCCGCCGGCAAAGCCGATACTGCCGAAGTCCCCGCTCCGGCGGAGAAAAAGCCCATGAGCGTCCGCGCGCGTCACGCGTTCCGGCGCGGTGTGGCCGGTCTGCTGGCGGCCATCGTGCTGCTGGCGGTGTCCGGCTTCGGCGTGTTCCGCATCGCCCGCGGCGCGCAGGAGATCGCCGGCACGTTCGATGCCGACCCCGGCACGTTCGTGCAGCATGACATTGCTTTTATCCTCAACACGTTTTCCGACCCCAACGGCGGCAGCGCGCAGTACGGCGTTGTGCCCATCGGCGGCAAGCTCGTGGCCTTCCGCTTCCCCGCGCGCTGGAACGCCTCGGTCAAGACCATCTCCGATGCGACGACAAGCGTTCTCTCCGGCCAGAGCTACTCGGTCGACAGCTTCATCCGCGTCACCGGTACGGTCAAGACCATGCCGGAGGCCGTCTCGTCCGCGCTCTACGACTGGTACACGGAAAACAACGCCTACCTGCAGCAGATCGGCGCGATCGGCGACAGCGAGGACGCGGCCGACTACCTGCCCGACGAGATCGTGCGCGTGGACTATGTCGGCAGCATCCCGCAGGGCTGGGTCGAGGGGCTGACGGTCGCGGCCGTTGCCTGCCTGATCTATGCCATCGTGGTGCTCATCCGCATCCTCTGCGGCAAGTATGAGCAGGAAAAGCTGCCGGACATCACGTTCGAGCTTGTGGACATGACGCCCGATGACGACACACCGGAGGCAGCCACCGAAACCACCCCGGAGGAAACGCCGGAACCCCCGGCCGAACCGGAACAGAACCCGGCTGAGGCCGAAAAATCCAACGAAACCGAGGACACGCCCGATGCCTGAGCACAAACTGTGCGTGCCGTGCCTGTTCGGGCTCGAGGGCCCGCTCGGCAACGAGCTGCGCCATATGGGTCTGCGTGATGTCATGCCCGAAAACGGCCGCGTGCGCTGCACGGGCTCGGACGCAGACATCGCGCGCATGAACCTCCGCTGCCGCTTCGGCGAGCGCGTGCTGCTCGAGCTGGGCAGCTTCCCCGCCCCGACGTTCGACGCGCTCTTCGAGGGCGTCAAGGCGCTGCCGTGGGCGGACTATCTGCCGGCGGACGCGGCCTTCCCCGTCAAGGGCTACAGTCTGGAGTCGGCGCTGCACTCGGTGCCCGACTGCCAGAAGATCATCAAAAAAGCCGTCGTCGAGTCGCTCAAGCAGCGCTACCGCGTCAACTGGTTTGCCGAGACCGGCGCCCTGTACCAGATCCAGTTCTCGCTCGTGCACGACACGGCCACGCTCTATCTCGACACGACCGGCACGCCGCTGCACAAGCGCGGCTACCGTCCGGCGCACGTGGCCGCGCCCCTGCGCGAGACACTGGCCGCCGCGCTCGTGGACATCGCGGGCTACCGCGGCCGTGGCGATTTCTGCGACCCGTTTTGCGGCAGCGGCACCATTGCCATCGAGGCGGCGCTGGCCGCCAAGGGCCGCGCGCCCGGCATCAGCCGCGACTTTGCGGCCATGCAGTGGGCGTGGCTGCCGGCCGAGGTCTGGCCGCAGGCGCGCGAAGAAGCGCGCGCACGCGAGTTTCACGGCGACTACCACATCTTCGCCTCCGACATTGACCCCCGCGCCGTCGCCATGGCGCGCGACAATGCCCGCCGCGCCGGCGTGGACGACTGCATCGCCTTCGCGGTGGCGGACGCGCGCGAATTCGCGCAGACGACCGACCGCGGCGTCATCGTCACGAATCCGCCCTACGGCGAGCGCCTCATGGAAAAGCGCGAGGCCGAGGCGCTCTACACCGCCTTCGGCGCGGCGTATGCCAGGACCGAGCATTGGCGGCTCTATCTGCTGAGCTCGCACACGGAATTTGAGCGTGCGTTCGGCCGCCCGGCGGACAAGAAGCGCAAGCTCTACAACGGCACGCTCCGCTGCGACCTGTTTCAGTACACGCGCGACGTGTGAGGCCGCATACCCGACACGCAGCCGCATATATTTAACACCGGTAGTTAAAAATCCGCAAATATTCACGATTTCCCTCTTGCGCGCCCCCGCCGCGCGGGGTATAGTAATGGTATTATTTTGTCGAAAGTGCAGGAATGGAGCTATGAAACATCTGTTCATCGTCAACCCCGTCGCCGGCGGCAAGGACCGGCGCGAATACGTGGCCGAGCAGGCGCGCCTCGCGCTCGAGGGCAGCGCGGATGCTTACGAGGTCTATGTCACGACCGCGCCCATGGACGCGTGCGCAAAGATCGAGTCGGAAGCCGCTTCCGGCGAGGAGCTGCGGGTGTATGCCTGCGGCGGCGACGGCACGCTCAACGAGTGCGTCAACGGCGCCGTCGGTCACGCTAACGTCGCCGTGACCCACTTCCCCTGCGGCACGGGCAACGACTTCATCAAAATGTTCGGTGAGGAGAAGGAGCGCTTTTTCGACCTCGCGGAGCTCGTGCGCGGCGAGGTGCGCCCCCTTGACGTCATGGAGTGCTGCGGACGCTACGCGATCAATATCTGCTCGGTCGGCATCGACGCGCGCATCGGCACCGAGGTGCACCAGTACCACGACAGCTATGTGCTGTCCGCCGTGGCCAACCTCTTCAAGGGCATTGCCCAACCGCTGACCGTGCGCGGCTGCGGCATGGAGTATTCCGGCGGCACGTCGCTCATCTGCGCGTGCAACGGCCGGTTCTACGGCGGCGGCTTCAACCCTATCCCCGACTCCATGCCTGACAACGGCAAGCTCGAGTTTCTCGTCGTGCGCGATGTGTCGCGTCTGACGTTCATCCGGCTCGTCGGCAAGTACGCCAAGGGCCGCTACCGTGAGCTGGCAAATCTCATCACCCACCTCGAGGGCAGCCATCTTGAGATTGACAGCGAGCAGGAGCTCGTCGTGAACATCGACGGCGAGGCCCTCTGGAGCAAGCACGTGAACTTCGACCTCATCCCCGGCGGCGTGAACTTCCTCGTGCCGGCAAACATGGCCTTCTTCCACCCCGAGACGGCGGGCGGCCACGAGACGCGCGAATTTGTCCACGCGTGACGAAAAACGCGGTCACAAAACGTTTACAAAAAAATTTCGCCAGGGGCTTGATAATCCGAAAAATTGTGGTATAGTATGATGCGTTAGCACTCATAGGAATTGAGTGCTAACGCATCGCTTTTTTGTATTTAATATTAGGAGGCATATAGATCATGAAACTCAAACCGTTGGCAGACCGAGTGATCCTCAAGCAGTTCAAGGCCGAGGAAAAGACGAAGAGCGGCCTGATCCTGGCAGCGTCCGCGCAGGAGAAGCCCGAGATGTTCGAGGTCGTGGAAGTCGGCCCGGGCGGCATGGTGGACGGCAACGAAGTGAAGATGACCGTCGCCGCGGGCGACCGCGTGATCGTCGGCAAGTACTCCGGCACCACTGTGAAGGTGGACGGCGAGGAATATTCCATCGTGCGTCAGGGCGACATTCTGGCCGTCGTCGAGTAATCCAACCGCTTTGATTTTAGGAGGCTATCATTATGGCAAAACAGATCATTTATGGTGAAGAAGCACGCAAGGCGCTGCAGCGCGGCGTGGATCAGCTTGCAGATACCGTCAAGATCACCCTCGGCCCCAAGGGCCGCAACGTGGTGCTGGGCAAGAAGTTCGGCGCTCCGCTGATCACGAACGACGGCGTGACGATCGCAAAAGAGATCGAGCTCGAGGACCCGTTTGAGAACATGGGCGCGCAGCTCATCCGCGAAGTGAGCACCAAGACCAACGACGTCGCGGGCGACGGCACCACCTCCGCCACCGTGCTGGCGCAGGCGATGATCCGCGAGGGTCTGAAGAACCTCGCCGCCGGCGCGAATCCGATGGTCATGCGCCGCGGCATCCAGAAGGCGACCGAGGCGGCCGTCGAAGCCATCCGCACCAACTCCCAGCCCGTGAGCGGCAGCGGCGACATCGCGCGTGTCGGCGCGATCTCTTCCAGTGACGAGCACATCGGCAAGCTCATCGCCGAGGCGATGGAGAAGGTCAGCCAGAACGGCGTCATCACCGTCGAGGAGAGCAAGACCGCCGAGACCTATTCCGAGGTCGTCGAGGGCATGCAGTTCGACCGCGGCTATGTCACTCCGTATATGGTCACCGATAACGACAAGATGGAAGCCGTCATTGACGACGCGCTCATCCTCATCACGGACAAGAAGATCTCGAACATTCAGGAGATCCTGCCGGTGCTCGAGGCCGTGCTGAATGCGGGCAAGAAGCTCGTTATCATCGCCGACGACATCGAGGGCGAGGCGCTGGCCACCATCATCCTCAACAAGCTGCGCGGCACGTTCACCTGCGTGTGCGTCAAGGCGCCCGGCTTCGGCGACCGCCGCAAGGAAATGCTGCAGGACATCGCCATCCTGACCGGCGGCCAGGTCATCTCGACCGACCTCGGCATGGAGCTCAAGGACACCACGCTGGCCCAGCTCGGCCGCGCACGTCAGGTCAAGGTCACGAAGGAGACCACGACCATCGTCGAGGGCGCCGGGGCCAAGGACGACATCCAGGCCCGCATCGCGCAGATCCACGCCCAGATCGAGACGACGACCTCCGAGTACGACAAGGAGAAGCTGCAGGAGCGCCTGGCAAAGCTGTCCGGCGGTGTTGCGGTCATCAAGGTCGGCGCTGCGACCGAGACCGAGATGAAGGAAAAGAAGCTGCGCATCGAGGACGCGCTCAACGCGACCCGCGCAGCCGTCGAAGAGGGCATCGTGGCCGGCGGCGGCACGGCGTATGTCGTGGCCAGCAAGGCCGCACAGGCGACCGCTGCCAAGCTCTCCGGCGATGAGAAGACCGGCGCGAACATGATCGCCACGGCCCTGCGCGCCCCGATCTGCCAGATCGCGGCCAACGCCGGCGTCGAGGGTGCGGTCATCCTCGACAAGGTCAGCAAGAGCAAGAACGCCAACTTCGGCTACGACGCCGCGCATGACACCTTCGGCGACATGATCGAAAACGGCATCGTCGACCCGACCAAGGTCTGCCGCAGCGCGCTCGAGAACGCCGCGTCCGTCTCCTCCATGGTCCTGACCACTGAGTCCCTGGTGGCCGACCTGCCCGAGAAGGCCGCTCCGGCCGCTCCGGCTGCCCCGGACATGGGCGGTATGTACTAATCCCCCTGCCCCGGCAAAACAACAGACAAAGCAAGATCCGGCGCCCGCGATGCGGGCGCCGGATTTTTTGCTGTCTGCTTTCTTCTCTATCCACGGTGCAGCAGGCTCGCCCGCTCACGCGCCGGGCCTGCGCTGGAAATGCCCGCCGCGTTCATTGCGGATCACATCGTCCAGCCGCTTGACCATATCCCGCGGCATATACTCCGTCAGCGCCGCCCAGATGGACGACCGATACTGAAAAATGATCCGGTCACGGCCGATTCGCGCCACCTCGCCGCCATTTTGGGGTGCATACTCCGCCGGGTCCAGCGAGAAGTACAAAAACGGCATGGACATATAGGAAAAGGAGTACCCATAAAACCCATATGTACGAATTTCATCCCACCGAAGCGTAAAGCGCCCCCAGCGTGGGCTTCGGCAATGGATGCCCTCGGCATCAAAGCTGCAGCGCGTTAAAAGCCGACTAAAAACCTGCGGCTTATACGATAAACCGATCGACAAAATAGCGGGGCAGGTCAGTATTAGAAAACATGGGATTGAAAATGACAAATCCGGTGCATGAAATACCCAAATATCAAGCGCAATCACAGAAATATAATATAATCCAAGACCAACCAAAATCAAATAAGTAATATAATTACCATAGAGTTTATGCCACTTTTGCTTCATCGCATCTCCCTGCCCATCCGTTTCGGTCTCTGCGCCCATTCTACACACCCGCGCGCTGGCTGTCAAACCCGGGCAAAAAACAAAGCCTGACGCAAAGCGTCAGGCCTCGTAAGGTTGGCTCAGCCCCGGGCGGGCTGACAGCGTGCTACCGGTTAACAGCACACAAAAAATCCATTACTTGTTCGGGCACATGGATCTGAACTTCTCGGCCATTTCGTGGTCCCAGTTCCACTGATCATGCAGCCATCCGAGGAAGCAAAACGGGCAATCCCAAGGCATGAATTTTACTCTCCTTTCGTGTTTTAGAACAATTTTTATCAGTTCCAGAAAAATATTACCATAAATCGACCGTTTTTGTCAAGTATTTCTTTCCTTTTTGTAACAGATTCGTTTTTCGTGCATTTTTTCATGCATCTGTCGCAAATCGGCACTTACGTCCGCTGCTCCCAAAATGTACCAGATGCACAAACGCCCGCCGGATATCCGGCGGGCGTTGAGGAATTCGGGATTCGGTTATTTCGCGTAGTCGACGGCCTTGGTCTCGCGCAGGAGATTGACCTTGATCTGACCGGGATAGGTCAGCTCGTCCTCGATCTTCTTGGCGATGTCGCGCGCGAGCAGCACCATCTGATCCTCCGAGACCTCCTCGGGCTTGACCATGATGCGGATCTCGCGGCCGGCCTGAATGGCAAAGCAGTTGGCGATGCCGGGGAAGCTCTTGGTGACTTCCTCGAGCTTTTCGAGACGCTTGACATAGTTCTCGATGTTCTCGCGCCGGGCGCCGGGGCGCGCGGCGGAGATGGCGTCGGCCGCCTGAACCAGGCAGGCGACGACGGTGTGGGCCTCCACGTCGCCGTGGTGGGCCTCGATGGCGTGGATGACTTCCTCCGACTCCTTGTACTTGCGGGCGATGTTGACGCCGATGGACACGTGGCTGCCCTCGACCTCGTGGTCGATGGCCTTGCCGATGTCGTGCAGGAGGCCGGCGCGCTTGGCGGTGGCCACGTCGACGCCGAGCTCGGAAGCGAGCAAGCCGGCAATGTGCGAAACCTCGATGGAGTGGTTGAGCACATTCTGGCCGTAGCTGGTGCGGTACTTCATGCGGCCGAGCAGCTTGATGAGCTCGGGATGCAGACCGTGGATGTTCGTCTCGAAAACGGCGCGCTCACCCTCGGCTTTGATGGTGGCGTTGACCTCCTTCTGGGCCTTGGCGACCATTTCCTCGATGCGGGCAGGATGGATGCGGCCGTCCTGAATGAGCTTTTCGAGCGCGATACGCGCGACTTCGCGCCGCACGGGATCGAAGCTCGAGAGCGTGATGGCCTCGGGCGTGTCGTCGATGATGAGGTCGCAGCCGGTGAGCGTCTCGATGGCGCGGATGTTGCGGCCCTCGCGGCCGATGATGCGGCCCTTCATCTCGTCGTTCGGCAGCGGCACGACCGACACGGTCACTTCGCTCGCATGGTCGGCGGCGCAGCGCTGGATGGCAGTGGCGATGATCTCGCGGGCGCGGCTGTCGGCCTCGTCCTTGTACTGGGCCTCGATCTCCTTGACCATGAGCGCCTGCTCATGCACGACGTCGTCCTTCAGGCTGTTGATGAGGAAGGCCTTGGCCTCCTCGACCGTGTAGCCGGAGATCTTCTCGAGCAGCTCCATCTGGGTCTTTTTGAGCTGATTGATCTCGTTCTGCTTGGTGTCGATCGCGGCGATCTTCTGGTTGAGCGCATCCGTCTTTTTGTCGAGCGTGTCTGTCTTGCGGTCGAGCGTCTCTTCCTTCTGCTGGAGGCGGCGCTCCTGCTTCTGCAGCTCCGCGCGGCGCTCCTTGACCTCGCGCTCGTACTCCGTCCGGCTCTTGTGGATCTCTTCCTTGGCCTCGAGCAGGGTCTCGCGCCGCTTGCTCTCGGCACTCTTATAGGCATCATTTATGATCTGCTTGGCCTTCTCCTCCGCGCTGCCGATCTCGCGTTCCGAGACCTTTTTGCGGTAAAGCCCGCCAAGGATGCAACCAACCACAAGCGCTGCGATGATACAACCGAGTGCTATTGGTAACGACATATGAAATTGTGATCCTCCGTTTCTTCAGATTTTTTCTACGATATTCTTTCAAGTTGGAAAAGGCGGGCCATCAAGCGCACCCGCCGGGAACATAACGATATTCGTGGCGGCGCTCCATCCGCCGCCAAAAATATAATCACATTATTCTAACTTTATTCCGGACAGATGTCAAGTACCGCCGGCCCTCCGGCGGATTCTTTTCTGGACAGGGCCGCCGCGCTGTACTATAATATAGAGCATCCGGCATTCCGGCGAAGGGAGGGACCGCGCATGGCAGCGCTCCGGTATATCCTGCTCGCAGCCGCCATCACGCTCACGCTCGCGCTGCTGGCACATCTGCGCCTTCCCGCGCGCGCACCCATTCCCCGGCGCACGGGCCGCCGCAACGGATTGGCGATCGCGGTGCTGACGGCGGTGTACGCCGTCGCAGCGTTCTGGAACCTCGGCTCCGCGCGTGACCCGCAGCGGTTCTGCTCGTTCGAGGCGGGCGAATCCGCCGTGCTCGCGCTCGAGCGCGAGACTGCCATCGGCACCGTGTGGTACTACCCCGGCCTGTCCACGGGCGAGTACACCCTCGCCTATTCGACCGATGGCGTGACCTTCACGCCCGCCGGCACGATGCCGCAGGGCTATGCCGACCTCTTCAAATGGCTCCAGCCACAGACGGCTGACACCGCACCCGCCACGGCGGCCTATGTCCGCATCACGGCGAGCGCACACATGGAGCTCGGCGAGCTCGCGCTCTATGACCTGCAGGGTGACCGCATCGGCGTGCGCGCCATCACCGGCCCCGCGGACGCGGACGCCCTCTGTGACGAAGCGGACACCGTGCCCGTATCGTCCACATACCACAACAGCACGTATTTTGATGAGATCTACCACGCGCGCACGGCCTACGAGCAGCTGCGCGGCGTGTATCCGTATGAAGTCTCGCACCCGCCGCTCGGCAAGGAGATCCTCTCGCTCGGCATCGTGCTCTTCGGCATGACGCCGTTCGGCTGGCGCTTCATGGGCACGCTCTTCGGCGTGGCCATGCTGCCGCTGATGTGGGACCTGCTGCGCCGGATGTTTCGCGACGACCGCGTGGCGTGGTGCGGCGCGGCGCTGCTGGCGTTCGACTTCATGCACCTGACGCAGACGCGCATCGCGACCATCGACAGCTTCGCAACGTTTTTTATTCTGCTCATGTACCTGTTTTTGTACCGGTACTTCACGGAGGGCAAGCTGCGCCACCTCGCCGCCTGCGGCGTCACCTTCGGCATCGGCGCGGCCACAAAGTGGACGTGTCTCTACGCCGGGGCGGGTCTCGGCGTGCTCTGGGCGCTGCACTGGGTGTTTTCCGGCGTGCGGGCGCACCGGGCCGGTGACGGCCGCCGGTATGCGCGCAAGCTGATCGGCAACATTGGCTTCTGCCTTGTGTTTTTCGTGCTCGTGCCGGGCATGATCTACTATGCAAGCTATTACCCCTACGGCGCGGCGCGCGGCCTGCACGGCATCAGCATGTACTTCACGCGCGAATACGCCGCCATCGTGCTGGAAAACCAGCGCTTCATGTTCACGTATCACGCGGGCCTTGTCGCCACGCATCCGTATTCCTCGCGCTGGTGGCAGTGGCTGCTCGACCTGCGGCCGATTCTCTACTACCTGTCGTACGGCGACGGGACGGTGTCGACCATCGGCGCGTTCGTCAATCCCCTGCTGTGCTGGGGCGGGCTGCTGGCGCTGCCGGTGCTCGCGTATCGCGCATGGAAGCGCGACCGCACGGCGCTGTTTATCCTCGTCGGCTATCTGGCGCAGATGCTGCCGTGGGTGTTCATCTCGCGCCTGACGTTTGAATACCACTACTTCGCGGCGACGCTCTTTCTCGTGCTCGCGCTCGGGTATGTGTTCGACCGGCTGCGCCGGCGCGGCTATCTCGGCATCGTATATGCCTTCACGGCGGCAAACGGCGTGCTCTTCGCGCTGTTTTACCCCGTGCTCACGGGCGTGACGATCCCGCGCGACTACGCATGGAATGTGCTCAAATGGCTCCCGGACTGGCCATTTTAACACCGGGAAATTTCAGAAATCGAGGTACTGTATATGATTGCGATCGGATGTGACCACGGCGGCTTTGCCCTCAAGCAGGAGGTCATGCGCCATCTGGACGAGCTGGGCCTTGCCTATAAGGACTTCGGCACCTACAGCGAGGAAAGCTGCGACTACCCCGTCTACGGCGAGGCCGTTGCGCGCGCCGTCGCGGCCGGGGAGTGCGAGCGCGGCATCCTCATCTGCGGCACCGGCATCGGCATCTCCATCTCCGCGAACAAGGTCAAGGGCATCCGCGCCGCCCTGTGCGGCGACTGCTACTCCGCCGAGATGACCCGCCGCCACAACGACGCGAACATCCTCGCCATGGGTGCGCGCGTGCTCGGCCCGGGCCTCGCGCTCAAGATCGTGGACACGTTCCTCAGCACGGAATTTGAGGGCGGCCGCCACGCGCGCCGCATCGCCCTCATCAGCGACATTGAAAACCGCGGCTGACGCCGCCTGACCCAAAGGAGGTGTGCCGATGCGCGCCCATCGCAGCGACGTTTACCGCGCCCGGCGCAGCCGGGGCAAGGCCTGGCCGGTGATCCTGTGGATCCTCGCCGGGCTGATCGTGCTGGCCGTCATTCTCTTCTACGCCGGCCAGAAATACATCGTCTATGACAGCGACGGCTCCCTGCACGTCGTCTTCCCCATCATGGAAACGCCCGCCCCTGTGACCGAGGACGGCCAGCCCGAGACGGTCGACACCGAGCTCGTGCTCGAGGACCCGGACTACTCCGGTATCGTCTCCGATGCGGGCAAGGGCCTCACCGAGCTGCATGGGCAGTACCTGACGGCCGACAAGATCACGCCCGACGGGCTCAAGCGCGCGGCCTCCGCCGTCAAGGCGGCGGGCGGCAACGCCCTCGTGCTGCAGATGAAGGCCCCCGGCGGCACGCTGAGCTGGAAGTCCGGTGTCTCAGACGCCGCGGCCTACGGCGTCAACGGCACGGCCGAGCTCGCCGACGCGATCCAGACCGTCAAGGGGCAGAACATCTACCTCGTCGCCGTCGTGAGCACGTGCGTCGATACGCTCATGGCCGAGCGCTACGCCGCCACCGCGCTGCAGACCGCGTCCGGCAGCGCGTATACCGACGGCTCCGGCGGCTGGGTCGACCCGTACAACACGTTCATCCGCACGTACCTCGTCAGTCTCTGCAAGGAGCTGCACGATCTGGGCTTTGACGAGGTTGCGTTCTCGTACCTGCAGCAGCCGCTCGCGGCCACGGAGCTCAAATATGCGTCCCAGAGCGGCACGCCCTCGCGCACGGACGCCGTCGTCGCGCTGGCGAAGTACCTGCGCACGAATCTGAGCGCCACGGGTCTGCGCGTGAGCGCGATCGTGAGCGCGGACTCCATCCTGCAGGACAAGGCCGCACAGTCCGGGCAGGACATGGCGGTGTTCCCGAAGCTGTTTGACCGCGTGTGCGTGTTTGCATCAACCGACAACGTCTCCACGCTCCAGAACGCCATCGCGGCCGACAGCAGCTTTGATGCGGCGACGCGTTTTGTCCCGTTTCTCGCTCAGGCGCCGGACAGCGGCAGCTACGTCACCACCGGCTGAGCCAAGGCGGGGAAACGCACGCAAACACCCAACCATCCCCGCCGCCAATATCGGCAGCACGGGCGGAATATCGGCGAAAAAACGGTGTGGCCTCTACGGTCACACCGTTTGGATTTTTTGCAGCCAAGCCGGCACACGAAATATCGCGCATTGGCCGATTGCAGTTCAGTTTTCAGCATCCAGATAGTCCCACAAATTCATGGTTCCTCCGTCCTCTTCATCGTTCAACCCGTAATCCCGAAACGTCATCCTTGTCATGCCCGTTGTTTTGTCGACATAGAAGTACTCATGCGCGCCTGTATAACTGCGAAACATCACGACATACTCGGAGTCCGTTTCATCGTATCTTACCACATACATAATCTCCGGGAGTTCTTCTGCTATACTCCAGTCATACATTTTGTGGCAATAGTTGTTTACGCCTTCATAGGCCATATCTTCCGTTATTGTTTGCTCCGGCGCAGCGGTGCTCTCCGGTGGGACAGTGCTCTCCGGCGCAGCGGTGCTCTCCGGCGTGACAGTGCTCACAACCGCCGGCGCAGGCGAATGATCGGCAGGTGTATCTTTTGCGCCGCAGCCCGGCAGCATTGTGACCACAGTCACCGCGGCAATCATGCAGCAAATTTGTTTTTTCATAGCTTCCTCCCAAATTCCGGTTTTCTCTGTAGATTCTAGATTATCACATTTTCTTAAAAATGGCAACAGCCACAGTGGCACGAACCACTGTGGCTGTTTTCTGTCTGATACGCAGTGTATCTTACTGCTTCGGCTGCTTGACGGCAAACACGTGCATCGCCATGCCGAGGCCCGTCACGCCGCAGAACACGCGGTGCATGACGCGCGCCTGCTTTGGGCCGATCTTCTTGGCCGCGGCGTGTGTGTAGTTCAGGCCGAGGATGCCCGAGCCGATGACCGAGCCGCTGACGACGGACGGCACGTCCGCCCGGCCGGTCGCAAACGCCTGCACCGTGTGCACGCCTGCGCCGAGACACAGCAGCCCCGCGCCCGCGCCGTGGATGAGCATGCGCAGCTTGTAGTGTGCCTTGCCCCACTTCGTGTGCTTGAGCACGACCTCCGCGCCGTCGATGGCGTAGCCCGCCGCGCCGATCCACGGCCAGATCTTCTGGTACTTGCCGAGGGTATTCATGATCTTGCAGTCACATTTTTTCATTCCTGTATGCCTCCTGAGTATCCTTTTTGATTGTTATCTGCAGCCCGGCGCGCAGCCGGGACAGGGCTTCGGGGTCGTTTTCCACCTCGCGCGTGACGAGCACGACGAGCTGCGCGTCCGTGCAATCGCTCACCGCCGCCAGACAGGCGAGCAGCCGCAGCGTCGCCGCCGCGTACTGCACGGGAAAGACCACATCGCGGTCGTCGAGCGCGTCCATGCCGTGCCGCCAGACGATTGCCTGCGCGAGGCATATCTGCTGCACGGCCGTCAGCCGCGGCGGCGGGCAGATATCCAGCGCGGCCACGCGCCGCAGCAGTTCGGGCCAACGGGCATCGAGCGGTTCCGGCGACGCGAACGCCGCCGCCAGCGCCGCCGGCGCCATTGGCTCGAGCGCGGCATCGGCTGTCACCGCCGGTACATTTCCGGCCGCCAGCGCCGCGATGCGGTGCCGGTCAAACAGACGCTGCGCCGCGCGCGCGAAAGCGAGCGCCGCCGCAAGATTTGCATACGCCGTGCGCCCCGGCCGCGCCAGCAGCGCCAATATCCGGTCGCGCACCGCTGTGACCGCAGCAGTCAGCCGCCGCTCACGCGCGCCGGGCACATAGCCGTCGTCCGGCAGCAGCATGGAGGTGAACCGCAGCGGCACAGAACGCTCCAGCAGCCGCCGCGCGGCCTCCGGGCACGCGGGCGAGAGTCCCTGCTCCACCCGGTCGCACAGCAGCACCTCCCAGCGCGGAAAGTCCCGGCACGTGCGGCACAGGCTCTGCTCGCCGAGTGTGCGCTGCAGCTCGCACAGGCCGTCCGCGCACAGAAACGGGCAGCGTCCATCCGTCTGCGCAAAGTACGTGTCACCCTCGGCGTCCACGCGCAGCACACGCCGCAGCTTTGCCGCCAACGGATGCTGCAGGCGCAGGTAAGCGTCCTGCGCGTCCGGATCGACGACGATCTCCCACGCGGCGCAGCACGTCTGCGGGCACGCCCCGGCCAGGCACCGGAACGCGGCATAGTCATCAGGTCGGATCTGGTACATGGCGGCCTCCTTGCGTGCATTTGTTCTATTGTAACACATCGCACGCCGCAGGAAAAGGGACGTTGCGCGCTCCGTGCGCAAAAAACAGACGGACACCGAAATGTCCGTCTGTCTGTCATTTGGTTGACCGGCCGGTAGCTTACTGCTTGACCAGATCCATGAGGTTGATGATGCCACGCGGGCAGATCTCAGCGCAGTGGCCGCAGCCGACGCACTTGTCATAGTCGATCGTGGACACGAAGTTCTCGATCTTGATCGCTTCCGCCGGGCACTCACGCTGGCACTTCATGCAGCCGATGCAGCCGACATCGCAGATCTTGCGCGTGACGGCGCCCTTGTCCTGATTGCGGCAGCCGACAAGCACAGCCTGCTTATACGGCACCTTCTCAATGATCTTCTTCGGGCAGGCATCGGCGCAGGCCATGCAGCCGACGCACTTGTCGCGGTCGACCTTGGCAACACCGTTGACGATGTGCATCGCGCCGAACTTGCAGGCCTTGGCGCAGTTGCCGAGACCGATGCAGGCGAAGCGGCACTCCTTGTTGCTCTTGCCGCCGAACAGCATGGCAGCCTGGCAATCCTGGGGGCCCTGATAGTTGAAGCGCTTGACGGCGACGCCCTCTGCGCCGGAGCACGGCACGAACGCGACCATCTTCTCCTCCGCACCGGCGGAGACGCCCATGATTTCCGCGATCTTGTCGGCGGCAGCCTGACCGCCGGCGACGCAGCAGTTGACCGGAGCCTGACCCGCCGCGACCGCAGCGGCATAACCGTCGCAGCCGGGGTAGCCGCAGCCGCCGCAGTTGGCGCCGGCGAGACACTCACGCACGGCCTCCTGCTTGGGGTCGACTTCCACATGGAAGATTTTAGCGGCGAACGCCAGCAGCGCGCCGAAGATGGCGCCCATAGCGCCGAGGACGGCGATACCTTCGAGAATCAAAGTAAAGTTCATATTCACGCCCTCCTTAGCCGATCTTCATGCCGGAGAAGCCCATGAAAGCCAGGGCCAGCAGACCGGCGGAGACGAGGCAGATCGGGAAGCCTTCGAAGCTCTCCGGATAGTCGGCAAACTCGAGCTTCTCGCGCACGCTTGCGAACAGGCAGATGGCGAGCATGAAGCCGAGACCGCCGAACACGCCGTAAACCACGCTCTGCAGGAAGCCGAAGCTGTACTGCGTGTTGAGCAGCACGACGCCGAGCACGGCGCAGTTGGTGGTGATCAGGGGCAGGTAGATGCCGAGCGCGGAGTACAGGGACGGGATGGACTTTTTGAGGAACATCTCGATGAACTGCACGAGCGCGGCGATGACGAGGATGTAAGCGATCGTCTGCAGGAAGCCCAGGCCGAGCTTGACGAGCAGGCAGTTGACGAGCCAGCAGATGGCGGACGCCAGGCCCATAACGAACGTGACGGCGAGGCCCATGCCGGCGGCGGTGTCGATCTTGCTCGAGCAGCCGAGGAACGGGCAGCAGCCGAGGAACTGCGAGAAGATGAAGTTATTCGTCAGCACGGCGCTGAGGATGATGGCAAAAATACTGGTCGTAGAACTCATGTTATGCCGCCTCCTTTTCCTGCGCTGCGAGCGCTTTTTCCTTGGCTTCCTTCTTCTCGGCAGACTTGCGCAGCGCGTACTGCATCAGCGCGATCAGGCAGCCGAGGGTAATGAAGCCGCCGATCGGGAGCGTGAGCACGAGCGCGCCGTACTCGGACGGGAAGATCTGAATGCCGTTGCCGGTGCCGATGACACCGTCGATGGTGTTGAAGATACCGGTGCCGAACGAGCCCTTGCCGAGCAGCTCACGAATGACACACATGGCGATGAGCACGAGCGTATAGCCGAGGCCCTGGAAGATGCCGTCGAAGAACGACGGGCCGACGGGGTTTTTCTGGCAGAACGCTTCGGCGCGGCCGATGATGATGCAGTTGACGACGATCAGCGGGATGAACACGCCCAGGGACGCGCTCAGCGCGGGAACGTAAGCCTGCAGCACCAGATCGACAATGGTGACGAAGCTGGCGATGACCAGCACGAAGATGGCCAGACGGATGTCATTCGGAATGACCTTACGGATGAGAGAAATGACCACATTGCAGCACGTCAGGATGATGAGCACGGACAGGCCCATGCCGATGCCGTTGAAGAGGCTGGTCGTGATGGCCATGGTGGCGCACATACCGATGAGCTGCACAAGAACCGGGTTGTTGGTAATGAGGCCTTCCTTGAACTGTTGTTTGATATTCATATTTCAGCCCTCCTTAACCCAGCGACTTGGCCGCGTTGATGACGGCCTGCACTTCGTTGACGACAGCGCGGGACGTGATCGTCGCGCCGGAGATGGCTTCGATGGTGCCCTTGTCCTTGGTCAGGGCAAGGCCGTCGCCCTGGCCGACGAGGTTGTCGCGCCAGGCGCCTTCGTTCGTGTCCGCCGCCTTGGCGCCGAGACCGGAAGTCTCGGAGTGCTTGGTGACGTACACGCCGGTGCAGTTATAATCGCTGTCGAGGCCGACGACCATGGTGATCATGCCCTGCGCGCCGGAGAACGTAGTCTCGGCGACGTAGCCGATCTGCTGGCCGCCGGTGGTGGCGGTGCTGAGCTTGGTGATGGTGCCGTCGTTCTCAAAATCGGCCTGCTCGGAATAGTCGTCGGCCTGGAGGACGTTGGCGTATGCTTTGTTGGTCGTCTCGACCGCGCGCATGGCAATGGTGTCTTTCGTCACCTCATAAACGAGGCCGAGGGCCAGCGCCATGATGGCAGACACGGCAAAGAGCACGAGCGCAAGCTTGATGATCTGGCCGCCGCCGGATTTCTTTTCAGTCTTTTCAGCCATTTGCAGCAGCCTCCTTTGCTTCTTTCTTCGCAGCCTTTGCAGCAGCCTTCTTGGCCTTGACGTCCTCGCGGCTGACGCCGAACTGACGGCGCTGGGTGTGCTTGTCGAACATCCACGCGCAGCAGTTCATGATGAGGATGGCAAAGGAAACGCCCTCCGGGAAGCCGCCGAACACGCGGATGAGCACGGTCAGCGCGCCGCAGCCGACGCCGTAGATGATGCGGCCGGGAGCGGTGACGGGGCTGGTGCTGTAGTCAGTCGCCATGAAGAAGGCGCCGAGCAGCAGGCCGCCGGACAGGAGGTTATCGAGCATCCACTCGACGTGGGTGTAGCCGCCGCCATTTTTGCTTCCGAAGATGAGCGTCAGCAGCGCGACGGTGCCGATGAACGACACGGGGATGTGCCAGGTGATGACCTTGCGGCACAGCAGGTACACGCCGCCGATGAGCAGCGCGAGCGCGCTGACTTCGCCGAGGCAGCCGGGCATGGTGCCGAGGAACATGGACTTATAAGTAAAGTACTGCGGCAGCGCCTCGCCGGCCTTCATGTAGCTGAGCGGGGTGGCCATGGTGGTCGCGTCCGCGCCGATGACGGACGTCAGGCTGCCGGGCACGACCCAGGTGGTCATGAACAGCGCGTAGGAAGCGAGCAGGAACGCACGGCCGGCGAGCGCCGGGTTGAGGAAGTTCTTGCCGATGCCGCCGTAGAGCTGCTTGACGACCACGATGGCGAAAAACGCACCGATGATCGGCAGCCACCACTTGCAGTTGGCCGGCAGGGTGTACGCGAGCAGGATGCCCGTGACCACGGCGGACAGGTCGCCGATGGAGTCGGGCTTTTTCATGAGCTTGCGGTAAGCCCACTCAAAGAACACGCACGACACAATGGACACGGCCAGCGGGATGAGCGCCTGCGCGCCGAACTGCCACACGCCGACACACAGAGCCGGGAGCAGGGCGATGATCACGTCGAGCATGATCTCGCGGGTGCCGCGCTTGGCGCGCACCTGAGGCTGGTAGGCAGCGTCAAAGGTAAATTCTTTCGGTGTCATTTCGTTTCAGCCTCCTTTGCAGCGGCTTCCGCGCGGGCCTTTTCTTCAGCTGCACGGGCGGCGAAGAGGAGCTTTGCGGTCTTGAAGGTATGGGTCAGGGGCAGACGGCCCGGGCAGTTGTACGAACAGCTGCCGCACTCGAAGCAGTCGAGGATATGGTACTTCTGCATGTTCTCGAAGTCGCGATTCTGATAGTACTTATACATGTACAGCGGCTCGAGCTTCATCGGGCAGACGGTCAGGCACTTGCCGCAGTGGATGCACGTCGGATTCTCGACGGAGCGGTCTTCCTTATCGGTGAAGAACAGGATACCCGCGGTGCCCTTGATGTTGGGCGCCTCGAGATTCGTGGCGATCAGGCCCATCATGGGTCCGCCGAGGACGATCTTCTTCGGCTCGACGACGAAACCGCCGCACTGCTCGACGATGTAGCTGAACGGGGTGCCGAAGCGGCACTGCAGGTTGTAGGACTTATCGCCCATGGCGCTGCCGGCGACGGTGAGGACACGCTCGATGCTGGGCATGCCTTCGTAGCAGGCGCGGTAGATGGCGTAAGCCGTCTGGGTGCTGATGACGTTGCAGCCGACGCCGGACGGCAGGCCGCCGGGCTTGACCTCACGGTTCGTGATGGCCTTGATCTGCATCTTCTCGGCGCCCTGGGGGTACTTGACGTTCTCCGGCACGATCTCCACGCCGTACTGCGCGGGATTCTTGGACAGGAGCAGGTCGATGGCGTCCTGCTTGTTCTTCTCGATGCCGTAGTAAGCCTTGTCGAGACCGGACGCGATGCGCGCCAGTTCGATGCCCTTGAGCAGCTCCTCAGGGTGGTTCTTCATGGTCAGGTGGTCGCCGTTGAGGTACGGCTCGCACTCTGCGCCGTTGATGATGAGGGTATCGACCTTGCCAAGGCCGCCGCGGATCTTGAACGCGGTCGGGAACATGGCGCCGCCGTGACCGACGATACCGGCCTCGCGGATGCGATCCAGGATGGCCTCAGGATCCTTCATCTGCTCGGGCGTCAGGGGCGCGAGATCCGTGCAGGGGGTGTCCTGGAAGTCATTTTCGATCACGATCGCGGGGATCATATCGCCCAGGGGGTGGGGTCTCGGCTCAATAGCGATCACCTTGCCGGAGACCGTCGCGTGAATGGGCGCGGAGACGGGTGCCGGATTGTCAGCGATCTTCTGACCCATCTTCACATAATCGCCCACCGCGACCAGCGGTTTGCAGGGTGCGCCGATATGCTGCATCATCGGGAGCACGACCTGCGGCGGAGGCGCAATGACGGTCACCGGAACGTCCGGAGCCTTCATGTAGTTGGGATGAACTCCGCCATGAAACTTAAAGGGCATTTGCATCACCTCTCTATTTTTTGACCCACATATATTAGCACACCAGCCTAACTTCGTCCACCAAAAATGGCGGAAAAACATCAAATTGTACTAATTTAAATATTAACGAACCTGCAAAAATGCTGACAAATCCAACATTTCCGGAAACTTTGCAACATTTTGTGCATATTGGCGGGATTTCTCGCCATTCCGGCGCGCCGGGCGGAAAAAAATTCTGTGTTCGGGACTTAACAAGCGGGGAAAAATCCTGTAAAATAGATAGCAAATGCTCTGCCGGCGCCGCCGGCGGCAAAAGGAGGCCACGTTATGCTGACACCCTGGGCGGATATGCTCGACCGCGCGCAGCCCCTGCCGGAGTATCCCCGGCCGCAGATGGTGCGCGACAGCTACCTGAATCTCAACGGCCCGTGGAGCTACGCGATCACGACGAGCGCGCAAAAGCCTGCGCAGGCCGACGGCACGATCCTCGTGCCCTTCTCGCCCGAGAGCGAGCTGTCCGGTGTGGGACACGTCCTGCAGCCGGAGGAATACCTGTGGTACATCCGCACGGTCACGCTGCCGGACGGGTTCAACATCGGGCGCGTGCTGCTGCACTTCGGCGCGGTCGATCAGATCGCGACCGTGTGGTGCAACGGCGTGGAGCTGACCACGCACACGGGCGGCTACCTGCCGTTTACGGTGGACATCACCGAGGTGCTGGCCAAAGAAAACACGATCCTCGTGTGCGTGCGCGACGCGACGAACAAGTCCCAGCTCCCGCGCGGCAAGCAGACGCTGCACCCGCACGGCATCTGGTACACGCCGCAGAGCGGCATCTGGCAGACGGTCTGGCTCGAGAGCGTGCCGCAGAACTATATCCATTCCCTGCGCGTGACCCCGCTGTTCGACGCGCATCAGGTGGAGATTACCGTTGAGGGCGCCGGCCAGTGCATGATCGATCTGGAGGGAAAGCGCTTCACGTTCCCGGCGGGTGTGCCGGCGCACGTGCCGGTGCAGTCATTCCGCCCCTGGTCGCCGGAGCACCCAACGCTCTACCCCTTCAGCGTGACGCTCGGAGACGACACGGTCTACAGCTACTTTGCCATGCGCAAGTGCAGCGTGGAAACGGACAAGGACGGCGTGCGCCGCCTGTTTCTCAACGGCAAGCCGTATTTTCACAACGGTCTGCTCGATCAGGGCTACTGGCCGGACGGGCTCTACACCGCGCCGAGCGACGACGCGCTCGTCTATGACATCCAGCTGGCCAAGGACATGGGCTTCAACATGCTGCGCAAGCACATCAAGGTCGAGTGTGACCGCTGGTACTATCACTGCGACCGGCTGGGCATGCTCGTCTGGCAGGACATGCCCTGCGGCGGCAAACGCTACGACCCGCTCATCGTCTCGACCCCGCTCGTGACGGGCTGGCACCTCGACGACAGCTGGTATCCCCTCTTCGGCCGCACGAACGTGACGGCGCGCAAGGCGTTTTTGAACGAGCTGCGCGACATGGTCACCACGCTCTACAACCACCCGTGCATCGCCGTGTGGGTACCGTTCAACGAGGGCTGGGGCCAGTTTGACAGCCAGACGGCCGTGCAGGTCATCCAGTCCGTGGACAAGACCCGCACGATCGACCCGGCCAGCGGCTGGCACGACCAGGGCTTCGGCGATGTGCGCAGCCTGCACGTGTATTTCCGGAAGTACAAATTCCAGCCCGATAAGCTCGGCCGCGCCACGCTGCTGTCGGAGTTCGGCGGCTATATCCACCGCGTCGAGGGCCATGCCGTCGGCGGCAAAAGCGTCGGCTACAAGACGTGCGACGCCCCGCTCTCGCTCGAATACGCGCTCCAGGCGCTCTATGACGAGCAGATCCGCCCCGCCATCGCGCAGGGCCTCAGCGCCGCGGTGTACACGCAGCTGAGCGACGTGGAGCACGAGCTCAACGGCCTCGTGACCTATGACCGCAGCATCGTCAAGCTCCCGGTGCAGACGCTGCGCAAGATCTTTTATATCGAAAACGAATGAGCAAAACCGCCCGCTGCAATCGCAGCGGGCGGTTCGTTTTTTGGATTTGGGCGCGTGCTTTAGTACGCAACGCCCCAGTAGATCATGCACTTGGCGGGTTTGCCGCACACGGGGCAGACATCGTCCAGGTGCTCCTGCTCGAACGGGATGCAGCGGCTGGACATACCGGCCTTGTCCTTCATCTCGAGCTCGCAGGCGAGGTCGCCGCACCACATGGTCTTGATGAAGCCGCCGTTTTTCTCCTGCAGCTCCTTGGCCTCGGCCAGCGAGTGCGCGGCATAGGTGTGCTCGTCGAGGTTGCGCTTGGCCTTGTCGAACAGGCCCTGCTGCACGGCCTCGAGCAGCTCGGGGATGCGCGCCTCGAGCTCGTCGAGCGCGACGGTGACCTTCTCGCCGTTGTCGCGGCGGACGGCGACGCAGTGGCCGGCCTCGATGTCCTTCGGGCCGATCTCGACGCGCAGCGGCACGCCCTTCATCTCCCAGTTGGCAAACTTCCAGCCGGGGCTGTTGTCGCTGAAATCGCCCTGCGCGCGCAGGCCGGCGGCCTTCAGGCGCGCGACGAGCTCCTCGGCCTTCTCGGTCACGCCGGGCTTGTGCGCCGCGATGGGCAGCACGATCACCTGGATCGGCGCGATGTGCGGCGGCAGGACGAGGCCGCTGTTATCGCCGTGGGTCATGATCAGGCCGCCGATGATCCGCGTGGACATACCCCACGAGGTCTGGTGCGGATAGGCCTGCTGGTTGTTCTTGTCGGTGTAGGTGATGTCGAACGCGCGGGCGAACCCGTCGCCGAAGTAGTGGCTCGTGCCGGACTGGAGCGCCTTGTGGTCGTGCATCATGCACTCGATCGTATAGGTGTTCACGGCGCCGGCGAACTTCTCCTTGTCGGTCTTGTTGCCGCGGATAACGGGCATGGCCAGCTCCTGCTCGCAGGTGTCGGCATAGATCTCGAGCATCTGCAGCGTCTCCTTGCGGGCCTCGGCCTCGGTGGCGTGCAGGGTGTGGCCCTCCTGCCAGAGGAACTCACGCCCGCGCAGGAACGGGCGGGTGGTCTTCTCCCAGCGCATGACGCTGCACCACTGGTTATACAGGCACGGCAGATCGCGCCAGCTGTGCACGATGTGGCTCCAGTGCTGGCAGAAGAGCGTCTCGGACGTCGGGCGCACGCACAGGCGCTCCGGCAGCTCCTCGCTGCCGCCCATCGTGACCCACGCGCACTCGGGCGCGAAGCCCTCAACGTGGTCCTTCTCCTTCTGCAGCAGGCTCTCGGGGATCAGCATCGGCATGGCCACATTCTGGTGACCGGTCGCCTTGAACTTGCCGTCGAGTATCTTCTGGATGTTCTCCCAGATGGCGTAGCCATACGGGCGCAGGATGAACAGACCCTTGACATCGGAATAGTCCACCAGCTCCGCCTTGGTGCACACGTCGGTGAACCACTGGGCGAAGTCCACTTCCATATCGGTGATCTGCTCGACCTTCTTATCTTTGGCCATAAGCGCAACACTCCTCTGTAGGCCGCGCGGGGTGAGCGCGCGGGCGTATTTCATAATGTATGGGGTAACTTATATAGTTTATAGAATCCGCTGCCGCTTGTCAAGCGCCAAGCAGCTCCTGCACCGCAAAAACACCGATCATGACGGCGATGAGAAAATACAGCACGACCGCGGCGACGGAGTGCCGCGCCGGCCGGCGGTCAAACAGCTGCCCCGCGCACCAGAACACGAGCAGCGCGGTGCCGATCCAGTAGACCGGGTTGAGCGCGACGGCCATAACCGTTACCTCGACGATCAGCAGCGCGAACACCGCGATCTGCCACGTGCGGATGCGCCGCGCGCGGCTGTTGCAGTAGATCTCGCGCCAGGCGTCGGAAAGCTCGCGGCGCTGGCGGCGGAAAAACGGCTCGCGCGGCTTTTTCGACGCGGCCGCTTCGGCCGGAGTTTCGGCGGTTTCGGTCACGGTTTCGGCGGTCTCGGCTGCCGTTTCAGGTTCTGCTTCGGTGTAGGGGCGCTCTTGTTCCATGCGTTCCACTCCTTTCCGGCTTTTCGGAAAACCGGTCCTTTTTCCACAGGATACCCCGCCGCCGGCCGCCTGTCAAGGGCTGGATGGTGGCCGAAAAGTGCATTTCGGGCTTGACCGCGCACCATTCGTGCAATATAATATGTAAATTAGAGATGCTATTTCAAGATGCAATCGAACCCCTTGGAGGTGACCATCTATCAACAGACAGAGTTACATGGCGGAGATCAGCAGCCTGCTCGGCCTGATCACCGACGACAATACCCGTCAGGCGCTCATCGCGCAGATGGAGAACATGTTTGACAACGCGCCCGATGAGGAGCGCCTCATTCAGGAGATCGGCAACCCGACGAAGGTAGCCGTTGCCCTCATTCGCTACGCCGACAGCGGCAAGATCACGCCGGCCGCCGCGCCCGTGGTCGCGCCCGAGCAGGTGCAGCCCAGGCGCGCGCCGCAGCCGCGCCCGCGTGCCGAGCAGTACCGCCCGATGACCGCGGCCGCGGCGCAAAAGCCCGCGTCGTCGTTCACGTTCCCGGAGCCGCCGGAGGGCCCCGACGAGCCCGAAACGGACGAAGCGCCCGTGCTCGACGGTCAGTTCTCGTTTGACGAGCAGCCCGAGGAAGGCTACTATGACGAGCAGCCCGCCGACGACGGCTACTATGACGAGCAGCCCGCCGACGACGGCTACTACGACGAGCAGCCCGAGGGCGGCTACGACCCGAACTACGCCACCGACGGCGAGGAAGGGTATTATGACGAGGCCTATTATGACGAGCCGGCCTATAAGACGAACGTCTTTCTGGCGATCCTCTACACGCTCGGCGCGATCGTGGTCGGCGTGCCGGTGCTGGCCGTGCTGCTGGTGCTGGATCTGGCTGTGCTGGCCGTCGGCGCCGCATGCGGCGCGCTCGGTGTGGGCCTGATCGCAACGGCCTTCATCGGTCTGCCCATGGTGGCGGATATGCTCATCCTGCTCGGCGGCGGCGCCGCCGTGATCGCCATCGCGCTCGTCGTGGTGTGGCTGGCCATCTGGCTGTTCATCCGCGTGGTCATCGGCTGGGTCCGGCTGCTCGCGCGCACAGGCAAGCGCTGGTGCAGAAAGGAGATCGCCGCATGAAAAAAGCCTGGAAAACCATCCTCATCATCGCCCTGTGCATCCTGATCGTCGGCGAGATCGTGCTCGGCGTCGGCCTTGCGACCGGCGGCAGCCCCGACCGCATCTGGGATGCGGCGTATGAACACTACGACTTCGCGTCAGTCTTCGCATTCATCAAGTCCTCCGGCATCGCGGACTTCCTTGCGAGCATCGGCCTGTAAGAAAAGCGAAAAATGAGGCGGCGAGCTATGCTCGCCGCCTCATTTTGATCTGTTTGATCTGTAAAAAGCCTCGCAGAGTTTGCGCCCGCAGGCGCAAAGAAATTCCAAGCATTTTCTCCGGCGACATGTGCGGCGGAGAAAATACCGCTCGGCTCGCAAACGTGCGCAGGATGCGGCTCTGGTGCATCCTGCGTGCGCTGCAGCAAGCTGCAGCTCTTCCAACGAGAGCCCAACGCAGTGGGTCTCGTTGGCCCGTCTCACCGTCTCATTTCATTTTAAAGAGCAGCACGCCGCCCGTCATCAGCGCGAGCCCCGCCCATTTGCTCCAGCCGAAGGCGAGCTTTTCCGTGCCCATGATGCCGAAGGCGTCGATGGCCGCGGCCGTGGCCAACTGCGCGATGAGGATCGTCGCCACGGCGAGCGTCGGGCCGAGTCTGCCCATGCCGAGCATGACCGTGACCGTGATGGCCAGCGCCAGCACACCGCCGAACCAGCAGTATTTCGGCGCGGCGCCCAGCGCGGCAAAGCTGCCCGTGCGCCAGAACACCAGCACCAGCAGCGACAGTACCGCCGCCACACACTGCACGAAGGCGTTGGTCTCCATCGTGCCGATGTGCTCGCTCAGGCGCGTGTTCATCACGCCCTGAATGCTCATCGCCGCCCCGGCGAGGATGCACGCGAGAAATCCACCCAAAATTCATCGGCTCCTTCCGAATAATCCTTGCACTGCCGCCCGAGATGTGTTACACTGTATTGTACGGGCAAACATTTGCCCGCAGTACACGTACAAAGGAGGCCCCGCCCATGGCAGCAGGCAGCAAACCGAAATACTATCTCGTGGAGGCGAGCGTCCTGCCCGAGATCTTCGCCAAGGTGATCGAGGCCAAGGAACTGCTCGAGACCGGCCAGGTGCGCACGGTGGCGGACGCCGTGGCGCGCGTGGACATCAGCCGCAGCGCGTTTTATAAATACAAGGACTTCGTGTCCCCGTTTCAGGACATGTCACGCGGCCATCTGGTGACGTTCAACCTCGAGCTGCTCGACCGGCAGGGCGTACTGTCGTCCGTCCTCGCTATTTTTGCCGAAAACGGTGCAAATATACTCACCATCAACCAGAGCATCCCGACGAGCGGCGTCGCCCCGGTGACGATCACGGCCGCGACCGAGAACATGCAGACGACGATGGAGGCGTTCATGGCGGCGCTCAAGGCGGCCGACGGCATCATCCGCGTGCACCTCATGGCCGGCTGAAGATAAAAGCAATACAGCCCCGAACCATGTTGGTTCGGGGCTGATTTTTTTATCTCATGTTCACTCGAGCAGCTGGGCGCGGCCGCCGTGCAGCCGGATCTTCCCGGCGCAAAAGCGCTTGACCGCCTCGGGCAGAAGCTTCCACTCCGCATCGGTGAGCACGCGGCGCTTGAGCGTCGTGACATCATCGTCCTCAAGCACGGGCACAGCCTTCTGCAGCAGCACCGGGCCGACGCCGCCGGTCTCGTCCACGAGGTACGCCGTCGCCCCCGTAACCTTCAGGCCGCGGGCGAGCACCGCCTCATGCACCGCGTCGCCGCGCAGCGTCTCGAACGCCGGGACGAGCGACGGCTGCACCGCAATGACCTTGTTGCGAAAGCTCTTTGCCGTCTCGCGGCCGACGCCGGGGTAAAACCCCGCGTTGATGACGAGCTCGATGTCCATATCCTTGAGCTTGTTGCGGATGGCCATGTCGTACGACGTGTCGTTCGGGAACATGGCTGGCTCGACGACGACGGTCTCGATACCGGCGTTGCGCGCGCGCTTGAGCGCATAAGCGTTGGCGTCGGACGAGATGACGGCGACGAGCTGCAGCTCCGGGATCTCGCCGAAGAACACGGAGTCCAGCAAACTTTGCAATTTTGTTCCCTTGCCGGAAACCAGAACAGCGCTGCGGATCATATGCTCGTTTACTCCTTCCCCAGCAGCCGGGCGGCTGTGGCGCGGTTGTTGTCCTCCTGCCGGTTGAGCAGTTCGGTGCGGCGGCGCAGCTCCTCGCCCCGGTCGGCGAGGGCGACGGCGGAATCGATCAGGTCGGACAGATCCGTCGCGTTGAGCGCCTCGAACTGCATGTAGTTATTCTGCTCGACATAGTCGAGAAATGCCGTGACCTTCGGGTCGTAGGCGACGCCAATGAGCGGCACGCCCTGCCCGGCGGCAAAGATCAGCCCGTGCAATCGCATGGACACGACGGCCGTCATGCGCGAGAGCACGCCGATCACCTCGCCCGTGGACATCTGCTCGCCGAGCACATGAAACGGGATGCTCAGGTGCTCCGTGACGAGCTGGCTGGCCTCGCCGTCGGTGCGGAAATTGATGCTGAGGAACACCGGCGTCAGGCCGTATTTCAGGTAGGCGTACACGGCGCCGGCGGCGAACACGGTGGCCTTTTCCTCAATGCCGGGCCACTTGCGCAGTACGAAGCCGATATATTTGCCGTCCGGGTCCATATCGTGCTCGCGCAGGATGCGGTCGATGCGGCCGCGCTCGGCGGCCTGCAGCGTGAGCGCGGGGTCGGACGCGAGGATGACCTCCGGCTCCGTGACGCCGAAGTCCGAAAGCGTCTCGCGGCTGTCCGGCTCGCGGAGGGTGATCTTGTCCACACAGCCGTTGATGATGCGCGCGGCGAGCTGCCGGTCGCGCTCATACACGATCGGGCCGATGCCGCAGCCGTACATCTGCACCTTGCAGCCGCAGCGGTGCGCCAGGCGGATCGTGCTGAGATAATACCACAGGCTCATGCGGCTCGTGACGTCCTGCATCAGGCTGCCGCCGCCGCTGATGAACAGCTGGCTCCGGCGCAGCACGCGCCGGATGGCCAGATAATGAAACCGGTTGCACGCGTTGACGCCGTAGGCGCTGCGCGTATCCTTCGGCCGGCGGGAGATCACGGTCACGGGCATGTTCGCGTCGATGCGGCGCATCTCGCCGATGATGGCCTGCAAAATGGCATCGTCGCCCGCGTTGCCGAAGCCGTAGGCCCCGCAGATGAGCACGCCGTCGCGCACACCGTCGCGCCGGTTGCGCTCCATGCGGAAGACGGCGTTATAGATCTCCAGCTGGCGCAGGCCGGTGGCCTCCTCGGAGAAGTCGGCCTTGCCGCGCCGGTAGAGCGCCTCGCCCATCTCATGCCGGTAGTTTTCGTCGAGCGCGTAGCGCGCGAGGTAGGCAGCGAGCATGCGCACGTCGCCGGGCTCGATGAGCAGGCCGGTCACACCGTGCTCGATGATGGCCGGCACGCCACCGACGTTCGAGGCGACGGTGGCCAGATGCGCGCGCGCGCCCTCGGGCAGCGCATAGGGAAACGCCTCCGACAGGGACGAGAGCGTATTGATGTCGAGCGCGCCGTAAAAGCTGTCCAGGTCGTTGACCCAGCCGAGGAAGAACACGCTGTCGGTAAGCCCCAGCTCTTTTGTGAGCGCCTCGAGCTTTTTGCGCTCCTTGCCGTCGCCCGCGATGGCGAGACGCAGCTGCGGGCAGGCCTTTTGGGCCAGAGCCACGGCGCGGATGAGCGTCGGGATGTCCTTGACGGGGTCGAGCCGGGCGGCAATGCCCGCAATGACGTCGCCCTCGTGAACCGTATACCCGAACTGCGCGAAATACGCCGCGCGGTCGGTCTTGGGCACGACGTGGGAAAAGTCAAGCCCGTTGTAGATGGAAAAGAGCCGGTTTGGCTCAAAGCCGCGGTCGATCAGCCGCTGGCGGATGGGGTCGGACACGCACACGCGGTAATCGAGCCGGTGCAGCGCCCAGATATTGAGCGTGCCGTAGACGGCGCGGGCGAACGGCCGGCCGAGATAGTCGAGCCGGTAGTCGCTGTGCACGGTGCTGATGACCGGCACGTGCACGCTCGCCTTGAGCATGGCGCCCATGACGTTGGCCATGGAGCCGTGGCAGTGCACGAGGTCGTACTCCCCCGCGCGGATCAGCTTTTTGAGCGCGGCGAGGTTCGGCAGAAAGCCTCCGTCGAGCACCATCGTCGGGATGCCGAGCGCGGTCGCGCCGTCGGCAAAATCACCGCCGCGGAAGCACACGAGCTGCACGTCGATGATCTGACCGAGATATTTCAGCAGGGAGTAGACATGCGTCCGGGCGCCGCCGGTGTCGCCCCCGCTGATGAGGTGGATTACTTTCACTTTGCCCTCCAAAGCACTTGTGCGCGCTGCAAAAACACGGTATAATGCGCTCGTACAGGTGCTGACACATTCCCGCGCGGAACAAAAGCGCGGATTCAGATTATTATACTGTATGATTCCATTATGGTCAAGTTTTGGAGGCCCGCAATGACGAAAATTTATCTGATCCGGCACGCGGAAGCGGAGGGCAACCTCTACCGCCGCATCCAGGGACACTGGGACGGGAGCATCACCCCGCTCGGCCTGCAGCAGATCGACGCGCTCGCGCAGCGGTTCCGCCGCGAGCACATTGACGCGCTCTACTGCAGCGATCTGTCGCGCGCACGCGCGACGGCCGAGGCGATCACGCGCTATCACGACATTCCGGCCGTGGCCACGCCGCGCCTGACGGAGATCTGCATGGGCGTGTGGGAGGGCCGCGCCTGGGGCGACGTGGAGCACGACTTTCCGGAGCAGATGCGCTATTTCAACACGGATCCGGACCGCTGGTCCGTGCCCGGCTGCGAGCCGATCCGTGCGGTGCAAAAGCGCATGGCCCGCGCCATCTCCGACCTTGCCGCGCGGCACGATGGGCAGACGATCGCCCTCGTGAGCCACGGCATGGCCATCCGCGCCTATCTATGCACCGTGCTGGGCATCCCGAACAGCGAGATGGCCACCCTGCCCTATGGCGACAACACATCCGTGAGCCTGCTACTCGTCGACGGCGAGCGCACGACCGTGGAGTATTATAACGACAACCGCCACCTCCCGCCCGCGCTGAGCACGTTCGGCCGCCAGACCTGGTGGCGCGGCAGCGGCAGCGGCGCGGAGAACCTGCGCTATGAGCCGCTGCGCTTCCCGCGCGACGAGGCGTTTTACCTCCAGTGCTACCGGGACGCCTGGCGCAATGTGCACGAAACGGACGAGGGCTTCGTGCCCGAGCTCTATGCCCGCAGCGCCGCCCGCCACGCGCAGGAGCACCCCGGCTCCGTCGTGCGCGTCCTGAGCGGGGACCGCGTGGTCGGTCTGGTCGAGCTCGATCCCGGGCGCGACGAGCAGGCCGGCTGCGGCTGGATCAGTCTGCTGTATATGCTGCCGGAGTACCGCGGCCGCGGCTGGGCCATCCAGCTGCTGGGCTATGCGTTCTGGTTTTATGAGAATCACGACCGCACGGCCGTGCGCCTGCACGTGTCGGAAAACAACGCCCGCGCCATTACGTTCTATCAGCGCAGCGGTTTCGTGCAGATCGGGCGCGACCCCGGCGTGCGCGCGCATCTGCTGCTCATGGGCCGGCTCATCCACAGGACGGTGACGCATGGAACGGTGTGATTTTCTGCCCGTCTCCGCCGAGGAGATGCACGAGCGCGGCTGGTGGTGGTACGACGCGCTCGTCGTCGGCGGCGATGCGTATGTCGACCACCCGAGCTTCGGCACGGCGGTCATCAGCCGCGTGCTCGAGGCCGAAGGCCTGCGCGTGGCCGTGCTCGCGCAGCCGGACTGGCACGACGCGGAGGCTTTCCGCGCCATGGGCCGGCCGCGGCTGGGCGTGTTCATCGGCGCGGGCAATCTCGACTCCATGGTCGCGCACTACACGGCGGCCAAGCGCCGCCGCAGCGAGGATTTTTACTCCCCCGGCAAGCGCACCGGCTGCCGGCCCGACCGCGCGGCCATCGTCTACTGCAACCGCGCACGCGAGGCCTTCGGCCCCGATATGCCGATCATCCTCGGCTCGCTCGAGGCGAGCCTGCGCCGCTTCGCGCACTACGATTACTGGGACGATTCCGTCCGCCGCGCCATCCTCTTCGACGCCCCGGCCGACCTGCTGGTCTACGGCATGGGCGAGGCCGCAACGATCGAGATCGCTCACCGGCTGAAGAAAAAGCAGTCCGTGCGCACGATGACGGACATCCCCGGCACGGGCTACATCACGCGTGACCCCTCCGTGTGCAAATTTGACCACATCACGCTCCCGTCGTTCGAGGACGTGCGCGATGATAAGCGCCTCTATGCCGAGGCCACGCGCACCGAATACGCCGAGCACGACCCCATCCGCGGCCGCGCCATGATCCAGCCGTGCGAGGGGCGCTATCTCGTCATCAATCCGCCCGCCATGCCGCTCGACACAAAGGAGCTCGACCGCGTAGCCGAGCTGCCCTACACGCGCGAGTGGCACCCCATGTACGAGCCGCTCGGCGGCGTGCCTGCGATCGAGGAGGTGCGCTTTAGCGTCATCCACAACCGCGGCTGCTTCGGCGGGTGCAATTTCTGCGCGCTGGCGTTCCACCAGGGCCGCATGATCACGAGCCGCAGCCACGCGAGCGTCATCCGCGAGGTCGAGGCCATGACGCACCACCCGCTCTGGAAGGGCTACGTATCCGACGTCGGCGGCCCGTCGGCAAACTTCCGCCACCCGTCGTGCCGTCAGCAGCTCGAGCGCGGTATGTGCCCGAACCGGCTATGCCTCGCACCGACGCCGTGCCCGAACATCGACGCCGACCACTCGGACTACCTCGCCCTGCTGCGCAAGCTGCGCCAGATCCCCGGCGTGAAGAAGGTGTTCGTGCGCAGCGGCATCCGCTATGACTACATGCTCTGCGACGATAACGACGCATTCTTCCGCGAGCTCGTGCGCTACCACATCTCCGGCCAGCTCAAGGTCGCGCCCGAGCACTGCATCGACACCGTGCTCGACTATATGGGCAAGCCCCACATCGGCACGTACGAGCGCTTCATGGACGAATACCGCCAGCTCAACCACAAGTATGATAAGGAACAGTACGTCGTGCCGTACCTCATGAGCTCACACCCCGGCAGCACGCTTTCGGACGCCGTGGCCCTCGCGGAGTATCTCAACCGCCGCGGCCGCCAACCCGAGCAGGTGCAGGATTTTTACCCCACCCCCGGCACGATCAGCACGTGCATGTACCACACCGGCATTGACCCGCGCACGATGCAGCCCGTCTACGTCGCCAAAACGCCGCATGAAAAGGATATGCAGCGCGCGCTGCTGCAGTGGCGCCGGCCGGACAAGCGCCGGCTCGTCATTCAGGCGCTGCACGAGGCCGGGCGCGAGGATCTGATCGGCTTCGGGAAAGAGTGTCTCGTCCGCCCGATGACCGACCGGCGCAAACCCGCCAAGCCCGCCGAACCCCAGCCGCCCCAGCGCAAATACGGCAAGGTCTACGGCGGCGGCAAAAAGCCCGCAGCCGCCCGCACCGCGCAAAACGCCAAAAGCGGAAAGTCCGCCAAGCCCGGTAGGGTCGGCAAGCCCGCCGCCTCCGGAAAGTCCGGCGGCATGTCCGGAAGATCCGGCGCGAAAGGCGGCCGCCGATGAAGTATCTCTTCGTCTACCTCGCCGCCATCAACGTCATCGCCTTTGCCGCCATGGGCATCGACAAGGCAAAGGCCCGCGCCGGTAAGTGGCGCATCGCGGAGGGCACGCTCTTCGCCCTCGCCGCGCTCGGCGGGGCACTCGGCGGCACGCTGGGTATGCGCGTGTTCCACCACAAGACAAAACACAAGGAATTTCGCTTCGGCTTTCCCGCGCTGCTGTGCCTGCAGTGCGCGGCCGTGGCGTATCTCATTCTGATCTGGAAGCAGGTGCTCTGATATGACCCCCACCCTACTCGCCTATCAAATCGCCCCCCAAAAGCTCGGCAGAATGCAGGTCGTGTGCCTGCGGCTCGGCATCCGGGTGCAAGCGGTCGATCCGGCCGATTTCGGCCAGCCGGTCGGCGCGCTGGCCGGCGTGCTGCCGCGCAAAGCGGACGCGCCCGCCGCTCCGCTCCCGGGGGAGATGCTCGTCATGGCGCACTTCCGCCCCGGTATGCTCGAGGGGATGCTGCAGGGATGGCGCGCCGCACACATCCCACCCGTCGCGCTCAAGGCCATGCTGACGGACACGAACGCCGCCTGGACGGCCCCCGCGCTCTATGCCGAGATTGCCAAGGAGCACGCCGCCATGCACAGCGGCGGCCGCGCGCACAAGGCGTAAAAAAATTTCGCGATTTACAGCAAAGAACCGATTGACAAGCGCCCGCGCCTGTACTATGCTATGGGCACGGGTGCGCACCTACCGGCAGTCAGGCGAGGAGAGTCTGACTGCTTTTTTCTTTTGGGAGGGAAGCTGTATGAGCATCACCATGGCCTGGCCAATCGCATTGGTCGTCTTTCCCAACATCATCTACCAGATCTGCGCCAAAGAAGTGCCGCAGGAGATGGACGCCATGGCGTCCATGACGATCACGTATCTGGTGGGCGCCGTCTGCTCGGCGATCCTGTTTTTTGCGCTGCACAAAAACGGGAATCTTCTGCAGGAATACGCAAAAATGAACGCCGCCCCCGCGCTGCTGGGCGTCTCGGTCGTGGGGCTGGAGGTCGGCTTTCTGTACGCCTATAAGGTCGGCTGACAGGTGAGCACCGCCTCCATCGTGCAGAGCGCGTTTCTGGCGCTGGCGCTGCTCGCGGTCGGCGCGCTGCTGTACCACGAGCAGATCACGCCCAGCAAAATCGCCGGTGCCGTCATCTGCCTCGTCGGGCTCTATTTTATCAACCGCTGAAAGGACCGCTGCACATGAAACACAATCAGATCCGTCAAGTCGTTTTCCCGATCCTGGCCGCGCTCATCTGGGGCACTGCCTTCGTCGCGCAGGACGTCTGCGCCGATACGATCGGCACATTCACCTTCAACGCCGTGCGCTATTTCATTGCCGTGCTCGCGCTGCTGGTGCTCATCGCAGTGCTGAATGCCACGCGCAAGGACCGCCCGCAGCCCACGGAGGCGGAAAAACGCGCCGGACGCAAACAGCTCTGGCTCGGCGGCTTTTGCTGCGGCACGGCGCTGGCCATCGCCTCGAACTTCCAGCAGGCCGGCATCGCCGCCGGGACGGATGCCGGAAAGGCGGGCTTTCTCACGGCGCTGTACGTGGTGCTCGTGCCGGTGTTCGGCCTGTTTTTGAAACGCAAGGTCAGCCTGCCGGTGTGGGTCGCGGTCGCGCTGTCGGTCGTGTCTCTGTACCTGCTGTGCATCAAGGGCAGCTTCTGGCTCGCCGCGGGCGACCTGCTCGTGCTCGTGTGCGCGGTGTGCTTTGCCGTGCACATTCTGGTCATCGACCACTTCGGCAGCGGGTGCGACGGGGTGAAGCTCAGCTGCGTGCAGTTTCTGTTCGCGGGGCTGTGGTCGGCCGTCTGCATCCCGTTTTTCGAGCATGTGGATGCCGCCGCTCTGCTCTCGTGCGCGCTGCCGCTGCTGTATGTGGGCGTATTCTCGTGCGGCGTGGGCTACACGCTGCAGATCCTCGCGCAGAAGGACTCCAACCCCACGGTCGTCACCATCCTGCTGAGTCTCGAGAGCGTGTTCGCCGTCATCGCGGGCGCGATCATCCTGCACCAGAGCATGACCCCGCGCGAATACCTCGGCTGCGTGCTGATGTTCCTCGCCGTCGTCCTCGCGCAGATCCCGCTGCCGGCCAAGGCTGCCCGCGCGGGAAAGTAAGCAAAACCCCGCCGTCCGGCGGGGTTTTTTCCATCCTGCCCGCTTGTGCGCAAATGCCCCTTGCATTTTTGCCCAAATTAGGCTATAATTCTTGTCAAGAAATTCACAGAAAGTGAGTTCACAAGGAGGTCGATTCCCCATGAAACTGACACCCGAACAGCAGGCCGTGCTCGACGGCAGCAAGGGCGAAGTCATGGCCAAGGTCATGAAAACGCTCGTCATGTACGGCGACGCCTTTGGCGCGGAAAAGATGGTGCCCGTCACGAGCACCTACGGCCACACGGTCATCAGCTTCGGTATCAACGCCATGAAGCCGGTCTATGACCTGTATGACCAGCTGATCGAAGCCGGCGCGTTTTCCGAGCAGAAATTCACCGCCGACCCGCTCCCGCTCGACAAGAACGTCCCCTCAAACCCGCTGCAGGACCTGGTGTTCCACCAGTTCATGTATAAGCAGCAGGCGCGCTACGAGGCCCAGCTCAAAAAGCTCGGCATCCTCAGCGACAAGGACTACACCTGCACCTGCTACCTCGACGAGGTGGGCAACAAGCCCAAGCAGGGCGAGGTGCTCTCGTGGGCGGAGTCGTCCGCCGTGGTGTACGCCAACAGCGTGCTCGGCGCGCGCTGCAACCGCAACTCCGGCATGATCGAGCTCATGGGCTCCATCGCGGGCTGCGTGCCGTATTTCGGCTTCCTGACCGACGACGGACGCAAGGCCGACTGGATCGTCGAGGTGCGCACAACGAAAAAGCCCGAGCCGCAGCTGCTCGGCTCCGCCATCGGCATGAAGGTCATGGAAAAGGTGCCGTATGTCAAGGGGCTCGACCAGTGGATTGGCACGGAGATCAATGAGGACGCCATCGCGTATCTCAAGGACTTCGGCGCGGCCACCGCGTCCAACGGCGCCGTGGGCCTGTACCACATCGAGCACCTCACGCCCGAGGCCGTGCAGCAGGGTGAGGCACTCATCCGCGACGGTGCGCCGGTGTACGTCATCGACGACGCGGAGCTCCAGCGCGTGCGCGAGAGCTATCCGTGCGTGTGGAAGAACCTCAACGCCAAGCCGAAGCTGTGCTTCATGGGCTGCCCGCACATGACGCTCCACCAGCTCATCGACACGACCGAGCGCGTCGAGGCAAGCCTCAAGGCGCACGGCCAGCGCAAGGTCTGCATCCCGACGGTGTTCACCGCCGCGCCCGGCGTCATCGAGGAATTTGAAAAGACGGAGTACGCGCCCCGCCTGCGCAACACCGGCGTCGTGCTCAGCTACATCTGCCCGCTCATGTACATGAACAATCCGCTCAGCAAAGCCATGCCCGTCATCACCTCGTCGAACAAGCTGCGCACGTACACGACCGCGCGCTACTACACCGAGGAAGAGATCATCACCATGATTACGAAGGGGGCCAACTAATATGAAACAGTTTCAGGGTCGCGTCATCTGCCCCGGCACGTGCGAGGCGGAAGCCCTCGTGTCGCACGGCGGCTTCAACACGCTCGCCAGCTATCAGATGGCCTTGATGTTCCACGACAAGCAGGTCAAATGCGGCGACCAGAACAACCCCGACCTGTACAAAAAGCCGATGATCGGCAAGGCGCTTTGCCTGCCGGAGACGATCGGCTCGACCACCGGCGGCATGGTGCTCTACACGGCCTGCGCCTCCGGGCAGCAGCCGGCGTGCATGCTCTTTTCCAAGCACATCGACTCGCTGGCGGCCTCGGGCGCGATCCTCGCGTCCGTGTGGACGGACGCCGATATGCCGGTCATTGACTGCCTGGGCGACGAGTTTCTCGCCGCCGTGCAGACGGGCCAGACCGTGCGCGTGCTCGACGGCGGTGTCGTCGAGGTCGCCTGACTTTTGCAGCAACGAAACGGGGGCTGACCGGCCGGGCAGCCCCCTTTTTGCGTGTTCTGCCTTCCTTTCGGAAATGGCGGGAGCGTGCGCTGCCTTCTCCTTGAGGAGAAGGCATCCAGCTCTGCTTGCCGGATGAGGTGGAAAGGTCACGGCCATCTCCAGCGGCCCCCGGCATCGCACCGCACATCACCCCGCGCCGCGTCTTGACATATTCCCCAAATGTGGTATTCTGTTTTTATTCATTTTGCCCGGTGTTGTCCCCCGGAAAGAGATGCGCGGCATGAAATACGCATTCGGTAACGCCGATCTCCCCGCCGGCACTGCACCGGCGGGGCACTCGCGCATCGACCGGCCGAAAGTCAAACGCAATGCCCGGCCCGGCGCCGGGCTCGACCCCCTGCTCGCCTGAGCGGGACACATTCTATTGGAAAAACCAGGTGATGCCATGAAAGCGCTTTCCCAGCCGCTGTTCGCCTCCCTGCGCGGGTATGACAAGGCGCAGCTCGGGCCGGATCTGTTCTCCGGCGTGCTCATCGCGCTGCTGTCCATCCCGATCTCGATGGGCTATGCCCAGCTGGCCGGCCTGCCGCCGGTCTACGGCCTGTACGGGTCGCTGGTGCCGATCCTGCTGTTCGCAATGCTCAGCACAACGCGGGAGTTCATCTTCGGCGTCGATGCCGCGCCGGCCGCCATGATCGGCGCGGTGGTCACATCGCTCGGCGTCACGCCCGGCGGCGCGGAGGCCATGCGCGTCGTGCCGGTGCTGACACTGTACGTCGCGCTGTGGCTGGCCGTGTTCGCGCTCGTGCGTGCGGATAGGGCCGTTGATTACATCTCCGAGCCCGTCATGGGCGGGTTCATCAGCGGCGTCTGCTGCGAGATCATCCTCATGCAGGTACCGAAGCTGCTCGGCTCCGGCACCGGCACGGGCGAGCTCTTCGAGCTGCTGGGGCACATCTTTGACGCAGCAGCGGTCATCAACTGGCCGACCGCCGCGCTCGGCTTCGGAACGCTTGCAGTTTTGCTCATCGCGCCGCGCAAGTGGCCGAAGGTGCCATGGGTGCTCGTGATGATGGTGCTCGGCGGGCTGCTCGGCGCGTTTGCGCCGCTGACTGACTGGGGCGTGGCGCTGCTGGCCGCCGTGCCGCGCGGCCTGCCGAAGGTCGCGCTGCCGGATCTGACTGCGCTGCCGTTCACGCAGGCGCTCGTGGCAACGCTGCCGGTCGCGGCCGTCATTCTGGCCGAGACACTGCTGGCCTCAGCCGGCACGGCGCAGAAAAACGGCTACCGTCTCAACGGCCGCCGCGAGATCGCGACGTATGCCGTCTGCAACGTCACCGCCGGGCTCGTCGGCTGCTGCGTCGTGTCGGGCAGCGTGTCGCGCACGGCCGTCAACGAGCGCAACGGCGGCAAGACGCAGCTCGTTTCCGTCATGGCGAGCGTGACCATGCTCGTCGTGCTGCTCGTCGCCACGCCGCTCATCCGCTTCCTGCCCGTGCCGGTGCTGACGGCCATCGTCGTCAACGCGCTCATCGGGGCGACGGAGTTCGGCATCGCGCGGCGGCTCTGGCGCGTCAACCGCGTGGAGCTCGGCATCTTCGCCGGGGCGTTTCTGGGCGTGCTGCTGCTCGGCGCGATCAAGGGCGTGCTCGTGGGCATGGTGCTGTCGTTCATCGACGTGCTCATGCGCGCGGCCGCGCCCCAGCGCACCTTCCTCGGCACGCTGCCGGGCAAAGCCGGGTTCTTCCCGATCGACCGCGTCAGCGGCGTGCAGGCGCTGCCGCACATCGTGCTCTACCGCTTCAGCGGCAGTCTGTTCTTTGCCAACATCCGCCGCTTTCAGGAGGACATTGAGGGCGCGGTGCAGCCCGACACGCAGGCCGTCATCGTCGACGGCAGCGCCATCGTGAGCGTGGACATCACGGCGTGCGACCGGCTCGTCGCGCTCAACCGCAAGCTGCGCGCGCAGGGCGTGCGCTTTTACCTGACCGAGCACATCGGCGAGGTCAACGACCAGCTGCGGCACTTTGAGGCCGGGGAGCTGATCGAATCCGGCGCCGTGCGCCGCACGATCCAGGGCGCGCTGCGCGATGCCGGCGCAGCCGTCGACATCGGCGGGTCGCAGCAGCGCATCCCCGACAACATGGATGACATCCGCCAGCTCCAGGAGCTCGAGTGGCTCTACGGAGCGGACGCTGAGGTGCAGATCGAGCGCAACGTGCAGCTGCTGCTCGCGCGTATGCGCGCGACGGACGACGTCGCGGAGCGCCGCACCATGCTCGAGCACTTCCTCAACGAAGACTTCCACTTCGGCAGCATCGACACCGACGAGGTGCTGCTGCACCTGGAGGGCCACACGGACGAGCTGGCCGCGCTGCTCGGCAACTCCGAGGACGACGTATTCACCGACCTCGAGGTCGAGCGCGACAGCCTCATCGACCGCGTCGAGCAGGACTATCCCGAGCTCGTCGAGCACGTGCGCGAGCGGCGTGACCACCTCGACCACGACTTCCGCGCAAACCACCCGTCGAGCGCGGCCCGCATCGAGGCCCGCCGCGCGCAGCTGCACGCACGCATCGAGCGCGAGCGCGCCGAGCGGAACGAGCGCCGCGCCCAGCATCAGGCGGAGCTGCTCGAGCGGCATGCCGAGCACACGGCCGCGCGTCAGGAGCGGCACGAGCAGCACGCCACCGAGCAGCAGCTGCGCCATGAGCAGCAGCTCGAGGCGCGCCTGCGCCGCCAGGCGGAGGAGCAGGTCGCGCGCGAGCAGCGCCAGGCAGCGGAACTGGCCCGCAAGGCACAGCACGCGGCCGAGAAGGCCCGGCGCCACGCCGAGCATGCAGCCGAGCGCGCGCAGCGCCATGCCGACCATCTGACCGAAAAGGCGCAGCATCACGCCGACCACGCAGCGGAGCGCGCACAACGTCACGACGACCGCCATGACAGCAGGGACTGACCGCAGGCACAAACGCAAAACAGGATAGAAAACCGGAAGGGGCAGCCACCCCTTCCGGTTTTGTTGTATGTACAGGTCTCCGCCCCGCCGTGCACCTGTAGTTCTCTCCCTGCAGAAGCAGTCGGAGCGTGCGATGCCTTCTCCTCGCCGAGAAGGTGGCAAGCTCTGCTTGCCGGATGAGGTGGAAAGGTCATGGCCGCCTCCAGCGGTACCGGTGATGCGCCGCCCCCGGTCTCGGCCCCGCCGCGCTGGCAAAAAACATCGGCGTCACGGAGTTGTCTCCGTGACGCCGATGCGTCGGTGCGCGCACTTAGCGTTTGCGCTTATTCTTCTGATACAGGGCCCACAGGCCGTTGAGCAGCAGGTTCTTATCGTACGTGATCTCGCGCCGGCAGTACGGGATGATGCAGCCGCCGAGGCCGCCGGTCGCAATGACGGCGGCGGGCTCGCCGAGCTCGGCCTCCATGCGCTCGATCATGCCGTCGAGCATGGCCGCCGTACCGAAAACGCTGCCGGAGCGCATGGCCTCGACCGTGTCGGTGCTGATGCACTTTTTCGGCGCGTCGAGCGAGATGTGCGGCAGCTGCGACGTGCCGCTTGCGAGCGCCTCGAGTGAGATGCCCACGCCGGGAATGATGGCCCCGCCGAGCACGCGCGCCTCACGGTCGATGACGGTCATGGTGGTCGCCGTGCCCATGTCGATGATGATGAGCGGCGGGGCATGGATGGCCAGCGCGGCGGCCGCGCCGACGACGAGGTCGCTGCCCATGGTGGCGGGATTGTCGAGCGCGATGTTCAGCCCCGTTTTCATGCCGGGGCCGACGACGAGCGGGCGGATGCCCGTGATCATGCGCACGGCGGCGATGAGCGCGCCGTTGATCGGCGGCACAACGGACGACAAAATGGCGCCGTCGATGTCCTCCGGCGCGATACCGGAAAACTCGATCACCTGCCGCAGCGAGATGGCGTACTCGTGCGCGGTCTTGTCGCGGTCGGTCTCCAGACGGGCAATGTTGCGGATGCCGGACTCGTCGAGAAAACCGATCACAATATTCGTATTGCCAACGTCCAGAGCCAGCAGCATATCAGTCCACCGGGCCTTTCTTGCCGGCCGCGATCAGCCGGGTAATGGTCGGGCTCAGGACGAGGTTCACGCCCAGCTCGAGCAGGAAGTTCACGCCCACGAGGGTCGTGACGATATAGGTCGCGACAGCCGTGCCGCCGGCCCACGCCTGCAGCTGCGGCTGATAAAACAGCACCATGGCAAGCACGAACAGCCCGGTGTTGACGACCGGGGCGGCCGTGGCCGCGACGATGACGCCCGCGAGCGCGTGCTTTTTGCCGATGGCGCGATAGAGCGCACCGGCAACGAGGCCGGCCGCCGTGCCCTTGATGAGGCAGACGAGCACGGTCATGACCGGGCGCGCGGAAAACATGATGTAACCGCCCTGATCGGCGCCGGTGACGACGGCGATCGTGACGACGACGCCAAACACGAAGCCGAGCCACGCGCCGGCGCTCACGCCGTAAACGGCTGCGCCGACCACAATCGGGATCAGCACGAGCGACACGGCGAACGGGCCGACCTTGATGAAGCTGCCGAGCAGCTGCAGCACGACGACGATGGCGGTGAAGAGTGCAAGCCCAGCCAGACGCCGGGTCTTACCATTGCTGTTGTTCATTTTTGATACCTCCTAAAGCTGCTGTTCCCGCTCCGGGCGGGATATAGCGCAGGAGTATCTTACCCAATTCGACGCAAAAAATCAAGAGCGGACGCGCAAACTTTGCACGTCCGCCCATGACAATTTTTCAGGATGGGATTACTTGAGTGCGTCCACGGTCGCCAGATACAGGGCATCCGACCCGTCGGACGGCATGAGGAAGCCGGTGCGCGGCGAGAAGCTGAAGCCGTTGAGCGTCGGGCCGTCCTGCAGGCAGGAGCGCTTGAACTGCTGGCTGAAGAGGCGGCGGCAGTAGCTGCGCAGCCACTTTTTGAGCGTCGCGTGGTCAAACTCGTCGCCGTAGGCGATGTCGGCCAGGCGCAGCACCTTCTCGGGTGCGAAGCCGTGATCGACCAGATAGTACAGGAAGAAGTCCTGGAGGTTATACGGGCCGACGGAGTCCTCGCTCTTCTGGGCAATCTCGCCGTTGCGCGTCGGGGGCAGCAGCTCGGGGCTGACCGGCGTGTCGAGCACGTCGAGCAGGGCCTTGGCGAGCACCGGGTCCTCCGTCGTCTCGGCGACGTAGCGCACAACCATCTGCACCATGGTCTTGGTGGAGCCGGCGTTGACATCGTACATGGAGATGTGGTCGCCGTTGTAGGTGCACCAGCCGTCGGCAAACTCGCTCATGTCCTCGGTGCCGACATGGATGCCGCCGTCGGCAAAGCCGTTGGCCACGTCCATGAGGATCTGGGTGCGCTCGCGCGCCTGCGAATTCTCATACACGACGTTGCGGTTTTCAGGGTCGTGGCCGATGTCTTTAAAGTGCTGCATGACGCTCTCGCCGATGTCGATGACGCGCACGGTCGCGCCGAGCTGCTCGGACACGATGATGGCGTTGGACTTCGTGCGGTCGGTCGTGCCGAAGCACGGCATGGTCACGGCAGTGACGTAGTCGGCCGGCAGGCCCATCATCTTCACGGCCTCGGCGCAGATGATGACGGCGAGCGTGGAGTCCACGCCGCCGGAAATGCCGACGACCGGGTGCTTGAGATTGGCGTACTGCATGCGGCGCACGAGGCTGGCGGCCTGCATGTGCAGCAGGCGCTTGGCCGCGGCGTGATAATCGGCCGGGTCGTCCGGGCGGTAGGGATACTTGCCGAACGGGCGGGTGAGCACGGTTTCCTCGACGCCCTCGCCCCACTCGGTGACGACGTAGGACGCAGCGTCGCCGGTGAAGGTCGCGTCCTTGCGGCGCGCGGCGATGAGCAGCTGCACGTCGAGCTCAGTCACGATATCGGAGCAGCCGTCCTCGGCGCTCTCGAGCACCTTACCGTCCTCAGCGATGAGGCACAGGCCGGAATACGTCGCGTCGGTGCTCGACTCGCCGAAGCCGGGGGCCGCCAGCACGACGCCGGCGTGCAGTTTCGCGCTCTCGGCGCGCACGGCGGTGGTCACGCGGCAGGCGGAGTCCGTCGCCATCGGGAAGCCCGCCATCTCGACGAGCACGGTCGCACCGGCGAGCGCATGGCGCACAGCCGGGGACACCGGGGCGGACACGTCCGCGCCGACGAGCACGGCGACGTTCAGCTCGCTGACTTCGCTGTGCTGGAACAACTGCTGCGGGTGAAAATCGACCGGGCCGAGCCCGCCGATCTGAATATCGTCGAGCAGTGCGCCGGGCAGGGCGAAGTGCTTGTCGCCCGGGCAGCTGGCCGGCACGACGCCGAGCAGCTCACCGTTGCACACGGCGGCCGCCGCGTCATACACCTTCGCGCCCTGCGCGACCGGCAGGCCGACGAACACGAGCATATCCTTGCCCTCGGACGCCTTGACGACCTTTTCGAGCGCGGCCGCCGCGCCCGCGAGCAGGGTGTTCTGGTAGAACAAATCGCCGCAAGTGGCGCCCGTGAGCGTCAGCTCCGGGAACACGAGCACCTTCACGCCGAGGCGTGCGTGCTCGTCCATGGCGCGGATGACGGCATCCGCATTGAACATCGGGTCTGCTACCCGGATCTCGGGAGCAGCCGCTGCAACCTTGATAAATCCGTGTTTCATGTTGATTCTTCCTTTTCTCTATTCTAATTTGCTTTCTCGAATGTAAAGAGCGCCGCATCGTAAAACTTCAGCACCGCGCCGCGCACGGGCACGTATTCCTTTTCCGACGCCGTCACGGTGACGGTGCCGTCACGTACCTCGGCGTGCGCGGTCTCGTCGAGCACGGGCAGGACGTTTTCATTCAGCTCCTGCGCCAGCTCGTCGAGGTGCTGCGCGTAATACTCGCTGTCGTGCGGCGGCGTATAGCCCGGCACGGGGTTTGCGCCCCGCGTGAGGCAAAACACGATCATCAGCACCGACAGCAGCAGCACGAAGCCGCCGCCCACGGGCCCGAGCCAGCGGGCGATCTGCGCGCCGGGCTCCTCCTTCGCGGTCGGGTCCGGCGGCGGGACGATCTTCGGCATGGCTTAAAACCGGATGCGCGCGGCGATGTAGTCCTCCAGCTGCTCCATGGGGATGCGCTCCTGCTGCATGGTGTCGCGGTCGCGCACGGTCACGCAGCCGTCGGTAGCGGAATCGAAGTCGAACGTCACGCAGTACGGCGTGCCGATCTCGTCCTGACGGCGGTAGCGCTTGCCGATGGAGCCGGCCTCGTCATAGTCGCACATGAAGCGCTTTTGCAGCTTGTGGTAGAGCTCGGTCGCGGGCTCGGAGAGCTTTTTCGACAGCGGCAGCACCGCGCACTTGAACGGCGCGAGCGCCGGGTGGAAGTGCATGACGACGCGGGTGTCGTTCTTGGCCGCGTCCACGACCTCCTCGTCATACGCCTCGCACAGGAAGGCGAGCGTCACGCGGTCGGCGCCGAGCGACGGCTCGATGACGTAGGGGATGTAGTGCTCGTTTTTCTCCTGGTCGAAATAGTCCATGTCCTGGCCGGAGAACTTCTGGTGCTGGGTCAGGTCGTAGTTCGTGCGGTCGGCGACGCCCCAGAGCTCGCCCCAGCCGAACGGGAACAGATACTCAAAGTCGGTCGTGGCCTTGGAGTAGAAGCTCAGCTCCTCCTTCTCATGGTCGCGCAGACGGAGGTTCTCATCGTGCATGTTCAGGCCCTTGAGCCATTCATGGCAGAAGCTGCGCCAGTAGTCGAACCACTCCAGATCGGTGTCCGGTTCGCAGAAGAACTCCAGCTCCATCTGCTCGAACTCGCGGATGCGGAAGATGAAGTTGCCCGGCGTGATCTCGTTGCGGAAGCTCTTGCCGATCTGACAGACGCCGAACGGGATCTTGCGGCGCGTCGTGCGCTGGATGTTCTTGAAGTTGACGAAAATGCCCTGCGCGGTCTCGGGGCGCAGATACACCTCGGCGGCCGTGTCCTCGGTCACACCCTGGTGGGTCTTGAACATGAGGTTGAACTTGCGGATATCGGTAAAGTCGCTCTTGCCGCAGCCCGGGCAGGGGATCTGCTGCGCGCGGATGAAGGCGACCATCTCGTCGTTGGTCATGGCCTCGACGTTCACGTCGGGCATGGGGTTCTCGGCCAGCCAGCCCTCGATGAGCTTGTCGGCGCGGTGGCGCATCTTGCAGGACTTGCAGTCGATGAGCGGGTCATTGAACGTCGTCACGTGGCCGGAAGCCACCCAGACCTGCGGGTTCATGAGGATGGCGGAGTCGAGCCCGACGTTGTAGGGGTTTTCCTGCACGAACTTCTGCCACCAGGCGCGCTTGACGTTGTTTTTCAGCTCCACGCCGAGCGGGCCGTAGTCCCAGGAGTTGGCGAGGCCGCCGTAGATCTCGGAACCGGGGTACACAAAGCCGCGGTTCTTGCACAGGGCGACGATCTTGTCCATGGTTTTTTCGGTGTTTTTCATTGTTTTTCCTCCCTGCTCCGCCAATGGCGATGGCGGAAGCCAAATGATCTCCGCCGATGGCTTCGGCGGGACGTGTCCAGCCGGAAATGACCCGATCGGACAATTTTATATTATAGCACCGCGCCCCCCGTCCTGCAAGGAATGACACAACGTTAACACGAGGTATGGGTTCTTGCGCAATTTCTGTTGCGTTCCGGGAAAAATCATGTTAAACTCATCTTACCCCGGATGCCATCCGGGGGTACTCACAATAGTAAAGGAGACGATAACCATGTCCATTTCCGTTGACGCCGTCGGCACCGCTTCCGCCGTCGTGACGCCTGAAAATACCGCGGCTGCGGTCGGCTCCGGCGCGCTGCCGGTGTTCGCCACGCCGTACATGATCGCCCTGATGGAAAACGCCGCCTGCAACGCCATTGCCGACGGTCTTGAGGAAGGCCAGAGCAGCGTCGGCACAAAGCTCGACGTCTCGCACGACGCGGCGACGCCCGTCGGTATGCACGTCACGGCCAGGGCCGAGCTCGTCGAGGTCGACCGCCGCCGTCTCGTGTTCCGCGTCACGGCGGAAGACGACGCCGGCCCCATCGGCCAGGGCACGCACGAGCGCTTTCTCATCATGGCGGACAAGTTCCTCGCCAAGGCGGAGGCAAAAAAGGGCTGAAGCCCGTCCCCTCGCAAGCGGATTTACCGGTCATGCGGTAATTGAGAAAGATTCACAAAATGTCCCTTTCTTTTTGCCGCGAAATCGGTTACACTGTACTTACAGATCCGGGAACACCCGGAGAGGAAAACCTGAAAGGAGTGGCGTTTTATGAAGTTCACGTTCATCGAAAAGAAAATGGCCCCGTCCGATTCCCTGCGTGCGTACGCGGAGAAAAAGGTCAGCAAGATCGACCGGCTCTTCCGCACCGAAAGCGAGGCAAACGTCACCTTCAGCACGGAGCGCGGCCGCTTCACGGCCGAGATCACGATCAAGAACAACGGCACATTCTTCCGCGCCCATGAGACGACGAGCGATATGTACGCCTCCGTTGACTCCGCCGTGGCGACGATCGAGCGCCAGATCCGCAAGAACAAGACCCGCCTGGCCAAAAAGCTGCGCGAGGGCGCCTTCGAGCGCGAGGTGCAGCCGGAGTACGTCCCCGCAGATGACACGGTCGAGGCCGGCGCGTTCGAGGTCGTGCGCCGCAAGCGCTTCCCCATCAAGCCCATGAGTGTCGAGGAAGCGATCCTGCAGATGGATCTGCTCGAGCACACGTTCTTCGTGTTCCGCGATGTTGCGGCCGACGGCGCGGTGTCGGTGGTCTACCGGCGCAAAAACGGCGGCTACGGCCTCATCTCCGACGAGGCGGAGTAAGCGCCTGCCCCCTGTTTTCGGGGCGGCAAAGCGATCCCAGCATCCAAAAATCCATGCACGCCCCGCGCCGAAAGGCGCGGGGCGTGTTTCGCTATGTCTGCCGGAAACTGCTCTTGGGCGGCACGATCGGGCAGCGGGGGGAGCCCGAGGGGGGTAAGGCCCGCCTCGGATGAGATCATGCGTGCGCGCTTGTCGCTGACAAGCGCACACGCCCCGCGCCAAATGGCGCGGGGCGTGTTTTGCCATGTCAGAGGGTATCACCAGAAGCTGCGCCTTTTCAAGCCTTCCCCTCGAGGAGAAGGCTTCGCACGACCTGATCACCCTGCAAGGGGAAGGCTCGGGTGCGCGTCGGCCCGCAGTGCACCACCGGCACACCCCCCCACCTAAATAGATGGACAGACAGAGCTGGGGGACTCTGTCTGTCCAAATCAGGTTTACTGCCCTTTGGGGTGGCAGCTATGGCACTGCGCACCGCAATGGGCACAGTTGCCGCCGCAGGAGGATTTCCCTTGCCGCTTCTGGCGGATCAGGGAAAGGGAAATGAAGGTGACAATGGCGATGAGTACAATCGAAATCAAAATCGTAGAGAGGTTCGCGCCAATCCAGCTGAACATGGAAAATCACTCCTTTGCGTTTGCGAATTTTGGAAAGGCTCAGGCCTTGAGCGTGGTGGCTTCCTTGTAGGGGCGCACCAGCATGTAGATGATACCGGCCAGGGCCAGGATCGCGCAGATGAGGCCGATGATGTTCAGGTTGCCGGTAAAGGCGCAGCCGAACTGGTAGATCATCAGGCCGCACAGGTAAGCAAAGCCGCACTGATAGCCGATGGCGAACCAGGTCCACTTCTGGCTGTTCATCTCGCGCTTGATGGCGCCGATGGCCGCGAAGCACGGAGCGCACAGAAGGTTGAACACCAGGAAGCTGTAACCGCTGATGCCGTTGAAGGCAGCCGCGATGTTCTGGTACACGGTGCCGTCGCCGCCGTAGAGGATGCCGAGCGTGCCGACGATGTTCTCCTTGGCAACGAGGCCGGTGATGGAGGCGACTGCTGCCTGCCAGTTGCCCCAGCCGAGAGGCTTGAAGATCCAGGCGATGACGCCGCCGATGGCAGCGAGGATGGAGTGGTCGATCTCGTCCTCGGACAGCATGCGGAACGTGCCATCGACCGTGCCGAAGTACGTGGTGAACCAGACAAAGATCGTGGACAGCAGGATGATCGTACCGGCCTTCTTGATGAAGGACCAGCCGCGCTCCCACATGGAGCGCAGGACGTTGCCGAGTGTCGGCCAGTGGTAGGCCGGCAGCTCCATGACGAACGGAGCCGGATCGCCAGAGAACATCTTTGTCTTCTTGAGCATGATGCCGGAGATGATGATCGCGGCCATGCCGATGAAGTACGCGGAGGTGGAGACCCATGCGCTGCCGCCGAAGAGGGCGCCGGCGATCATGCCGATGAAGGGCACTTTCGCGCCGCAGGGGATGAAGGTGGTGGTCATGATCGTCATGCGGCGGTCACGCTCGTTTTCAATGGTACGGGAAGCCATAACGCCCGGCACGCCGCAGCCGACGCCGATGAGCATCGGAATGAAGGACTTGCCGCTCAGGCCGAACTTACGGAAGATACGGTCGAGCACGAAGGCGATACGGGACATGTAGCCGCAGGCCTCGAGGAAGGCCAGCATCAAGAACAGGACGAGCATCTGCGGCACGAAGCCGAGCACCGCGCCGACACCGGCGACAATGCCGTCGAGGATCAGGCCGCTGAGCCAGTCGGCACAGCCCGCCTTTTCCAGACCGTCGCCGATCAGGGCCGGGATGCCCGGGACCCAGACGCCGTAGTCGGCCGGATCGGGCGCGTCAAAGCCGTTTTCTTCGAGGTAGGCGACCGCGTCGACATACGTCATGCCCACGGTGCTGTCCTCGTCGGCGTCATCGGGGATGGCGTCATAGTAGGCGGTCAGTTCGTTCTCGGCCAGCGTCTCCTCGTCCTCGACCATGACGGTCGCGGTGTCGGAGCTCGGCACGAAATCTTTCATGTCCGCGAGCGCGGCGTCGGCGTCAAAGTCTTCGGCTTCGGTGTCGAGACCCAGGAACGCGTCGACCGCTTCGGTCGCGGCGGTGTATTCGTCGTTGGCGTCGTTATAGGCGCCCGAGCCGATGCCCAGCAGGTGCCAGCCGTCGCCGAACACGCCGTCATTGGCCCAGTCGGTCGCGGGCGCGCCGACGGCGACCATGGCGACCCAGTAGACAAGGAACATGACCACGGCGAAGATCGGCAGGCCCAGCCAGCGGTTGGTGACGATGCGGTCGATCTTATCGGACGTGGACTGCTTGGCCTTGGATTTCTTGCGGTAGCAGGCGCGGATGACCTCCGCGATGTAAACGTAGCGCTCATTGGTGATGATGGACTCGGCGTCGTCGTCGAGCTCTTCCTCGGCGGCTTTGATGTCCGCCTCGATGTGCTGGTGCACATCCTCGGGGATGTGGAGCTTGGCGAGCACCTTGTCGTCGCGCTCGAAAATTTTGATGGCGTACCAGCGCTGCTGCTCTTCCGGCATCTCGTGCACGGCCGCCTCTTCGATGTGGGCGATCGCGTGCTCGACCGGGCCGGAGAACGTGTGCATCGGCACGGTCTTGGTGGACTTGGCGGCCTCGATGGCGGCCTCTGCCGCGGCCATGACGCCGTCACCCTTCAGGGCCGAGATCTCAACGACCTTGCAGCCGAGCTGCTGCGAGAGCTGGTTGATGTTGATCTGGTCGCCACTCTTGCGCACGATGTCCATCATGTTCACGGCCATGACCACCGGGATGCCCAGCTCGGTCAGCTGCGTGGTCAGGTACAGGTTGCGCTCGAGGTTCGTGCCGTCCACGATGTTGAGGATAGCGTCCGGGCGTTCGTCAATCAGATAGTTGCGGGCGACGACCTCTTCGAGCGTGTACGGGCTGAGCGAGTAGATGCCGGGAAGGTCCATGATGACAACATCGTCATGCTTTTTCAGGCGGCCTTCCTTTTTCTCGACCGTGACGCCCGGCCAGTTGCCCACAAACTGATTGGAGCCGGTCAGCGCATTGAACAGCGTCGTCTTGCCGCAGTTCGGGTTACCGGCCAGGGCAATCTTGATTTGCTTTTCCATTCGGATGCTCCTTTGCGATATTCTCCTCTGTTTTGGGGGATCCTACCTTATGTAATAAAATTTTTGTTTGCTGATTTATGCCTGAACTTCGATCATCTCGGCGTCGGCCTTGCGCAGGCTTAGCTCGTAGCCGCGGACCGTGACTTCCACCGGATCACCGAGCGGCGCGACCTTGCGCACATACACTTCGGTGCCCTTGGTGATGCCCATGTCCATGATGCGGCGCTTGATGGCGCCCTCACCATGCAGCTTTACCACCTTGACCGTTTCGCCGATCTTGGCTTCTCGCAGCGTTTTCATCGTGCTTCCTCCCTTAAATCATGATTTTGCGTGCCATTTCATCGCTGATGGCAACGCGGGATTCTTTGACCTTCACGATCAGGTTCCCGCCGATCGCCGATACGACCGTGGCCGTCCCGCCGGGGACGAAACCCAGATCCTCTAAGTGCTTTCGCGTTTCCGGGTTCCCGCCGACTTTCAGAATCAGTGTTTCCTCGCCGACATTGGCGAGATTCAGCGGCATCATAGATATCCCTCCACTGGTAAATGGTTAGAGCGTGCTAACCCTGGATGAAAAAAGAACGGTTATATTTGTTTAACATAAGTTAAACTTCCTTAACCACGCAGAAGTTTAACGCATCTAACATCGTTTGTCAAGAGGAAAATATAAAAAAGCCGCGTCTCTTGCATTTTTGGTTAAAGTGTGCTAACCTTAAAACAATTTAACGAAAAGGTTGGTGGAATCCGCTATGCAGATCTTGAGAGCCGCAGAAGACTATCTGGAAGCGATGCTGATGATGCAGCAGAAACACGGTTACATCCGCTCGATCGACATCGCGGAGCATCTCGGTGTCACGAAGCCGAGCGTGACCTACACGACCAAGCGCCTGCGCGAGAATGGCTACATCACCATGGACCGCGACGGGCTCATCACGCTCACGCCGAGCGGGATGGACATCGCCTCGCGCATGCTCGACCGGCACCACACGCTGACCAAGTTTCTCATGGAGCTCGGCGTGGACGCCAAGACCGCCGAAGAGGACGCCTGCAAGATGGAGCACGACATCAGCGAGCAGTCGTATGCGGCGCTCTGCCGCCATGCCATCGGCAAGCTCGGCATCCTCGGGGAGGACGATGCGGGCCTCGGCGAGACGGCCGGGACCGACGAAACCTGACGCACGCAGCCGGATATTTCCGCCCGGGGCAGCCAAAGCTGCCGCGGGCGGTTTCATTCTGCGCCGCGGGCATTGACGCGGCGGCGCGGATTTGCTATGCTGAAAAGGAGCAAAAATTTCCGCTTGACTCTGACACGATGAGAGGGCTTATGCTGTGCGTGAGCTCAAAAAAACACGACCGGCACGGAGGTACCGCCATGCTGAAAATCGGTGAATTTTCAAAACTGTCCAGAGTCAGCGTTCGTATGCTGCGCCATTACGACGAGCTGGGGCTGCTCGCCCCGTCGGAAGTCGATCCCATGACCGGCTACCGCTATTACAGCGAGCGGCAGCTCATCGCCGCCGGACGCATCGCCGCGCTGCGCGCGCTCGGCTTCGGCCTGAGCGAGACGCGCGAGCTCCTGCGCATTTATGACGACCGCGCGGCGCTCGATGCGCACCTGGCTGCGCAGCGCGCCCGGCTGGAGGCGCTTGCTGCCGGCACGGCGCAGAAACTGCGGCTTCTGGACACAGCCCGTGAGCGGCTGAGAAAGGAAGCAGACATGAACTACAATGTGACCATCCGAACCCTGCCCGAGCGCTACGCCGCGTGCGTGCGCATGACCATTCCCTGCTATGAAGCCGAGGGGACGGTGTGGGACGTGCTGTGCCGCGAGACCGACCGGATGTCCCTCGTTCCCGATGACCCGTGCTATTGCAGCGTGACGTTTCTGGACGAGGAATACAAGGAGCGGGACGTGCTCATCGAGGCGAGCAAGACCGTCCGCGGCCGCTATCCCGACACGGAGCACGTCCGGTTCCGGACGCTGCCGCCCGTCACCTATGCCGGGTGCGTGTACCGCGGCAGTTACGCGCAGGTCGGCGACGTGATTGCGGCCGTCGCGGCGTGGGTCGCCGCCAACGGCTACGAGAGCGCGGGGCCGATGTTCAATATCTACCACGTTAGCCCGCACGAGACGCAAAACCCCGACGAATTCGTCACGGAGGTGTGTTTCCCGGTGCGGGAGGCCTAATCTGTTTTCCGGAGGTGCCCCCATGCTCCAGACCCGCAGACCGGCCCTGAGCGGCAACGCGCTCAAGGGCATCGCCATCCTCGCCATGACACTCGACCACCTCACGTGGACGCTCTGGCCCGGCTATACCACCGACTGGTGGGTGCTCGTGTGCCACCTGCTCGGCCGCGTGACGGCGCCGATCATGTGGTTTTTCATCGTCGAGGGCTATCACTACACGCACGATGTGAAAAAGTACGCCGCGCGCCTGTTCGTGCTCGCGTTCATCTCGCACTTTGCGTATGACTTCTGCTTCGGCATCCCGTTTTTGCCGCTGTCTACCGGGCCGTTTAACCAGACGGGCGTCGTGTGGTCGCTCGCGTGGGGCCTCGTGCTGCTCGTCATCCACGATGACGAGCGGATCAAAAACTGGGTCAAGATCGTGCTGACGTTTGTGATCTGCGCCATCACCTTCCCGTCGGACTGGAGCTGCGTGGCCGCGATGGCGATCCTGTTCATGGGACAGGCACGCGGGGACTTCCGCCGCCAGATGTGCTGGCTCATGGTGTGGTCGGCCGTGTACGCGCTCGTGTATTTCTTCTTTATAGATAAAGTATATGCGCTCGTGCAGCTCGGCACAGCGCTCTCCATCCCGCTGCTGCGGTGCTATGACGGCACGCGGGGCAAATGGCGCTCTATGGGCAAGCTCTTTTACGTCTATTATCCCGCGCACCTCGCGCTCATCGGCGTGCTGCGCATTCTGCTCTGGGGCGCGGGGGCGTCCACCGCCGCCGGCGGCTTCTGACGGCAATGTGCACAACGGCACCCGCCCGGACGGAGGAAAACTTCGTCCGGGCGTTTTTGCGCCCGGTGGTGGCATTCCGCCGGGGTTCATGGTAAAATGCTGTGCAATGTGAGACAAAGGAGGCGGCGCGCATGCGCTACCAGTGCCTGGTGCTCGACCACGACGACACGGTCGTCAACAGCACCGCGACCATCAATTACCCGGCCTTCGTGCAGACGCTCCAGAAGCTGCGGCCGGACGTGCACATGACGCTCGACGACTTTTTTTCCTACTCGTTCGAGCCGGGCTTCGGCGCCCTGTGCAGCGACATTCTGGGCTTTTCCGACGCGGAGATGGACATCCAGTACCAGACGTGGTTGGACTATGTGCGCACGCACGTGCCCGGCACGTTCCTCGGCATGCATGACCTGCTGCACCGGTTTCGCGCCGCGGGCGGGCACATCTGCGTCGTGAGCCACTCCGTGCCGGAGAACATCCTGCGCGACTACCGCGCGCACGATCTGCCCACGCCGGAACTGATCTACGGTTGGGATTCAGACCCCGAGCGGCGCAAGCCCGCGCCGTGGCCCATTTACCAGATCGAGCGCGAGCTCGGCCTGCGGCCGGAGCAGCTCGTGGTCATCGACGATCTCAAGCCCGGCAAGGACATGGCCGACCGTGCGGGCGTGGACTTCATCGCGGCGGGGTGGACGCACACCGTGCCGCACATCATCGAAACGATGCAGCGCCTCTGCCCGCACTACTGCCGCACGGTGGCGGAGCTCTGTGCACTGCTGCTGGACGAAACGGAGGCATGAATATGGATACAATCATTCGCACGGCGACCCTTGCCGATCTCGACGCCGTGGCAGCGGTGGAGGCGGCGTGCTTCCCCGCGGCGGAGGCCGCGACGCGGGCAGAGCTATCTGACCGGCTGGCACACTACGGCGACCACTTCTGGCTCATGCTGGACGGCGATCGGCTCATCGCGTTCGTGGACGGTATGGTCACCGACCGCGCGGATCTCACGGACGATCTCTATGCGGACGCGTCATTGCACGATGCGCACGGCGCGTGGCAGATGATCTTCGGCGTGAACACGCTGCCTGACTACCGCCGGCACGGCTATGCGGGGCAGCTCCTCGAGCGCGCCATCGCCGATGCGCGCGCGCAGGGCCGTCGCGGCCTCGTGCTCACGTGCAAGGACCGGCTCGTGCACTACTATGCGAAGTTCGGCTTCGTGAGCGAGGGCGTGTCGGCCTCCACCCATGGCGGCGTCGTCTGGTATCAGATGCGCCTGACGTTCTGAACATTTTCCGCCCCGGCGTGAAAAAATTCACGCCGGGGCAAAGCAAAGCCTTGACTCTACAACCGTTGTAGAGTTTACAATGGCGGTATTCCACGCAAAGGGGCAAACATCATGGAGAAAAATCTGACGTCCGGCAGCGTCTTCGGCAACATTGTGCGCTTCTCGCTGCCGTATCTGCTTTCCTACTTCCTGCAGACGCTCTACGGCATGGCCGACCTGTTCATCATCGGCCAGTATGAGGGCGTGGCCGGCACGACCGCCGTGGCCATCGGCAGTCAGGTCATGCACATGCTCACGGTCATGATCGTCGGTCTCGCCATGGGCGCGACGGTCACGATCGGCCAGGCCGTCGGCGCGCGCGACCGCCGCGGGGCTGCCGCTTACATCGGCAACACGACCACGCTGTTTCTGGCGCTGAGCGTCGTGCTGACGGGGGTGCTGCTCGCGCTCGCGCGGCCGATCGCGGCGGTCATGTCCACGCCGGCGGAGGCCGTGCCCGGCACGGTCGCCTATCTGCGCATCTGCTTTCTCGGCGTGCCGCTGATCACGGCGTACAACATCATTGCGTCCATCTTCCGCGGCCTGGGCGACTCGAAGCACCCGATGTATTTCATCGCCATCGCGTGCGCGGCGAACATCGGCCTTGACTATCTGTTCATGGGCGCGCTGCGGCTTGGCCCGGCGGGCGCCGCGCTCGGCACCACGCTCGCGCAGGCGATCAGCGTGGTCGTGTCGTTTTTCGTCATTCGCCGCGAGCGGGACGGTATCGTCCTCACGCGGGGTGATTTTCGCCCGCAGCGGGCGGTCATGGGCCGCATCCTGCGCATCGGCGTGCCGGTCGCGCTGCAGGACGGGCTGATCCAGATCGCGTTTTTGTTCATCACCGTCATCGCCAACCGCCGCGGCCTCACGGACGCCGCTGCCGTCGGCATCGTGGAGAAGATCATCAGCTTCCTGTTTCTTGTGCCGTCGTCCATGCTCTCGACGGTGTCGGCCCTCGGTGCGCAATGCATCGGCGCGGGCAAGCCCCGCCGCGCGCTGCAGACGCTGTGGTATGCCATCGCTATCGCGCTGGGCTTCGGCATCATCATCACGATCATCATCCAGTTCGTGGCCGAGCCCGTCGTGGGCCTGTTCACGGACGACGCGGCCGTCGCCGCCGCGGGCGGACAGTACCTGCGCGGGTATATTCTCGACTGCTGCCTGGCCGGCATCCACTTTTGCTTCAGCGGATATTTCTGCGCCATCGGCCGCTCGGAGCTGTCGTTTCTGCACAACATCACGGCCGTCGTGCTCGTGCGCGTGCCGGGCGCTTATCTGACGAGCAAGTGGTTCCCCACGACACTTCTACCCATGGGTCTGGCCACGGCGGCGGGCTCGCTGCTGTCGGTCATCATCTGCGTGATCGCATTTCTGGTGCTGCGGCGGCACGGCCGGCTCGTGCCGGAGGAGGGCTGACATGGCGCACACGCAGGAACTCTTTTCCATCGGCGACGTGGCGCAGCTGTTTCACCTGAGCGTGAGCAGCCTGCGCCACTATGAGACCATCGGCCTGCTCACGCCGGAATACACCGACCCCGCGACCGGCTACCGCTACTACGGGCCGCGGCAGTTTGAGGTGCTCAACACCATCCGCTACCTGCGCGCGCTGGATATGCCGCTCGGGCAGATCCGTGCCTTTCTGCGCAACCGCGACGTCGGGCGCATCGAGCAGCTGCTGCGCGAGCAGAAGGCCGCCGTCGTGCGCAAGCAGGCGGAGCTCCAGCGCGTCGAGCGCAAGATTGACAACCGCCTGCGCCAGCTGCACGCCGCGCAGACGGCCGAGCTCGGCGCGATCCGCCTTGTGCGCAGCCCCGCGTGCCGCATCGTGTGGATGTCCGGCGCGCTTGAGCTGCACAGCTTCCTCGACATGGAGCCGTCCATCCGCATGCTCGAGCGCTCGCAGGCGGAGGCCGTGGTGTTCCTCGGCAAGGTGGGCGTGGGCCTTTCTGCGGGAAGGCTGGCGGCCGGGGAGTTCGCGCCGTATGACCGCGCGTTTCTCGTGCTCGATGATGAGGACGCCTTCGACGGCGACGTGACCGTCCTGCCCGAGACGACGTGCGCCGCCGTGTGCTTTCGCGGCAGTCACCCCGAGGCCCCGGCGCAGTATGCGCGCCTGATGGACTACCTGCGCGCGCACGCGCTCGCCCCGGCGGACTTCTCGCGCGAGATCACGATGATCGACTACGGTCTGACCAGCGACCCGGACAAATTCGTGACCGAGATCCGCATCCCCGTCCGGGCGGCGGAATAAGTGCATATGCAAAACAGCCCCTCGGATTCCGATGAATCCGAGGGGCCGCTGCTTTGGGTATTACTTTTTCACGTTCTTGCAAAACTCCATCAGGATCGTCGCGACCTGTTCACGCGTCGCGCTGCCCTGCGGCTCCAGATAGGTCTGGCCGCCGTTGCTCGCGCCGGAGATCAGGCCAAGCCCGACCGCGTCTGCCATCGCGTCTTTTGCCCAGTCGGACACACTGCCCGCATCCGGGAAGTCGCTCAGGTCAGCGGGCGTCCACGTGCGCTCGAGCTTGAGCACACGCGTCACGTATTCCATGAGGATGACCGCGATCTGCTCGCGCGTGACCGGTCGGTCTGGCTCAAACGTCGTGCTGGACGTTCCGGCGACCACGCCGGTCTGATACGCCCAGAGGATGGCGTCCTGATACCAGTCCTGTGTGAGATCGGTAAACGGCGTCGTGCCGCTCACCTTCGGCTCGCCCTCGAGGTTATAGAGGATCTGCACGATCTGCGCGCGCGTCGTGGTCAGCTTCGGCCCGAACAGATCGTTGCCGATGCCGGACATCAGCTGATGCGTCACGCAGTACTGGATACCATCATCGGCCCAGCTGTGCGATACGTCCGTGAACATTTTCGTGACATCCATGACGCCTGTGGCCGGGATGACCTCAGTCTTTGTCTCACCGCAGCGCGTGCAGGTAAAGGTCTTCACGCCGTCCTCTGTCTCGGTGGCAGGCTTCGTCACCTTGCCGCTGTCCCATGCGTGGCCAAGTGCATCGGTGTAAGTATCCACATAGCTGTCGCCGCAGGCGCAGGTATGGGTGGTGTAGCCCTTTTCGGTGCAGGTCGGAGCAGTGACAACATCCTTGTAGCTGTGGGTATGGGAACCATAATTGTAATGGATGTTGGCGGTAAAAAGGTAACCATTTCCAGCGGAAGAAATAGAGATCGCTTTCCATTGCGCCTCGCTCCCGGCATAGTACACATCGGTCAGAGATGTGCAGTAATCGAAAGCCTGCTTTCCAATGCGTGTCACGCTGTCCGGAATCGTCACGCTGGTCAGAGATTTGCAATTACAGAAAGCAGAATCGCCAATGCTCGTCACGCTGTCCGGAATTGTTACGCTTTTCAGAGATGTGCAATTCCTAAATGTATCCTCACCAATGCTCGTCACGCTGTCCGGGATCGTCACGCTGGTCAGAGATGTGCAACCTTCGAAAGCGCCATTGCCAATGCTCGTCACGCTGTCCGGGATCGTCACGCTGGTCAGAGATGTGCACTTATAGAAAGCCCAACCACCAATGCTCGTCACGCTGTCCGGGATCGTCACGCTGGTCAGAGATGTGCAACC
>ERZ835051.142-NODE-142-length-73999-cov-5.493603_pt1 | contig 73999 bp, 75 predicted proteins | sample MGYA00519575_ERZ835051 | MGnify/ENA primary metagenome ERZ835051 (study PRJEB31850, sample SAMEA3708769) | human gut metagenome | biome: human gut; feature: human-associated habitat; material: faeces | place: China | collected 2014 ... | reverse complement strand
GTATCGATACCGGTATGGGACTGGAACGTATTTCCGCCATTTTGCAGGGCGTCCACTCCAATTATGACATCGACCTGTTCCGCAACCTGATTAACGACATCTCCAAACTGGCGCCGAAAGAAGACCCCAAAGGCCCGTACCAGTCGTCATTCAACGTCATTGCCGACCACCTGCGCTCAACCGCGTTCCTGATTGCCGACGGCGTCCTGCCCTCCAACGAAGGCCGCGGCTATGTCCTGCGCCGCATTATGCGCCGCGCCATGCGCCATGCCTATATGCTCGGCGTCAAAGAACCGATGATGTACAAGCTGCTGCCCTCCCTGCAACGTGAAATGGGCGAAGCCTACCCCGAACTTTACCGTGCCGAAGCACTGATTACCGAAACCATCAAGGCCGAGGAAAGCCGCTTCCTGCGCACGCTGGACAAAGGCCTGCGCCTGCTCGACGATGAAACCAAAAACCTCAAAGCCGGTGACACCTTTAACGGCGAAACCGCGTTCAAACTTTATGACACCTACGGCTTCCCGCTTGATTTGACGCAGGACGCCCTGCGCGCCAAAGACATTCAGGTCGACACCAAGGGCTTTGATGCCGCCATGGAAAAACAGCGTGAAGAAGCCCGCAAAAACTGGGCGGGTTCGGGCGATGCCGGCACTGACAAAGTCTGGTTTGACGTTCAGGAAAAATGCGGTGCCACTGAATTTCTGGGCTATACTACCCTAAAAACCGACGCACAGGTCACCGCGCTGGTTAAAGACGGGCAGATTATCAATGCCGTCAGCGGCGGAGAATTTTACCTCATCGCCAACCAAACCCCGTTCTATGCAGAAATGGGCGGCCAGGTCGGCGACACCGGTATTCTTTACAATGCCGACACCACGATTGAGGTCACTGACACCAAACACAAGCTTGACGGCGTTTCCGTCCATTGCTGCAAGCTGATTAAAGGCATGGTCAAAACCGGCGATATGCTGACCTTCCAGGTCAACGAAGAACGCCGCCGCGACATCTGCGCCAACCACTCCGTCACCCACCTGGCGCACCGCGCTTTGCGTGATGTTCTGGGCGCGCACGTCACCCAAAAAGGCTCGCTGGTTACGCCTGACAGAATGCGTTTTGATATCTCCCACCACAAGCAGATTACTGCTGAGGAACTGCGTCAGGTCGAAAACATCGTCAACGCCGCCATCCGCAAGAATTATAAAGTGCAAACCCTGCTCATGACGCAGGAAGAAGCCGTTAACAGCGGTGCTATGGCCTTGTTCGGAGAAAAATACGGCGACGAAGTCCGCGTTATCGTCATGGGCAATGACAAGGAAGAATTCTCCCGCGAGCTTTGCGGCGGTACCCATGTCAAAGCCACCGGCGACATCGGCTATTTCAATATTGTCAGCGAAAGCGCTGTTGCTGCGGGCATTCGCCGTATTGAGTGCGTTACCGGACGCGGCGCCGAAGAATATGTCCAGAACATGGAAGACAAGCTCCATGCCGCCGGACAGGTTTTGAAAGTCGATTCCAACAATCTGGAAAGCCGGATTAAACAACTGCTTGAAGAAAAGAAAAAACTCGAAGCCGACATTTTCAACCTCAAAAAAGCCTTTGCCAACAGCAAAAGCGCCGACAACGGCGACAAGGTCGAAACCGTCAACGGCGTCAAGTTCATTGCCAAATCGGTACCGAACGTCCACCCCAAAGAGCTGAAAGCCTTCATTGACGAGATTAACAAAAATCTCGGCTCCGGCATTGTCGTCCTCGGCACGGACAACGAGGGCAAAGCCTCGCTGGTTGTCGGCGTCACCAAAGACCTGACCGGCAAATATTCCGCGGTTGATTTGGTTAAAATCGGCTCGGCGGCAGTCGGCGGACAAGGCGGCGGCGGCCGTCCCGACATGGCTCAGGCCGGCGGCCCGGACGGCGGTAAACTGCCCGCAGCTTATGAAGCGATTAAAGCGGCAATCTAACCCGCCCGACTAACAAAAACACAAACAGCCCGGTCTGACATCAAACCGGGCTGTTTCTTTATCCCCCAACCATCCATCCGAATGTCACCCTCCGCCAAGCAAAAGAACCTCCTCTCTTAAAACTCAATCACCGGACGAACATACTTATATGAATATTTATTATTAAAATAAACTTTTCCCGACGGCATATAAAACTTCCACATACCGAAAGCGCTGTTCTCCGTGGATGTCCAATATTCATCCTTATCACTCAGCGCTTCACCGCCGGCCTTCTGTATGCCTGCGGAAATTGCGGCATAGTTGTCATAAATATATTTCCCGACCCCTAAAGCCGGAAGACACCATTTTCCCTTGCTCGCGGTATCACCGTCGGGAACATAATCCAGAACCGTATATAAGGCATTGCATCCCCCGGCAATCTTATCTGCTTTCATTATCCTGGTATTTTCACAACTGTTCAAATCCCTGAGCGCAGTCAACAAAGGCGCCGTCTGATAACTCACCGGATCAAGGCTTTCAATCGTGGATATATCGTCATATGTCGGCAAACGCCCCAAATACCTTTCCACATACCCAATATCATAATTGGGCAGCCCGGGAACATCATAAGTGCCCGATCGGTCTTCGCACATACAACTAAACGACCCTTGGAGTTGCTTTAATGCCATAGCCTGTCCGTTACCGTTATCATCCAGATAGACAACGACGGCAATCGGCGTTTTGCCGCTTTCGACATTCTCCGTGCAGCTCATATCGCTGTTCAGTATCCAGCCGATCTGACACTTCTTGTCCGGACAATGCCACTTTTCGCCGAACGGGCATTTCAAACCGTCGGTACAGGATTTGTCTTCCGTATATCCCAAATTATTGCAGTCTTCCTCGGCAATGCACACTTCCGCTCCGGCCGTCCCCGCATAGAAAGGAGCCGCCAGCAAAACAGAACTCATCAAAAACATTCTTCTCATCGCTTCTCTCCTTTCCTAAAACTCTATTACCGGACGAACGCTATTGGTATGTCCGCTATAAACTTTATTTTGCGTGTCAATTCCTCCGGGGGTTGTGCCATACCCAGTCCTAAAAGCCCACGCTATTGCGTTTGAATACTCTGATGACGACCAAATAACTTCATAATCCATTCCTTTCACTATTTCATTTCCAATTTTAGATAAAGTAACATTAACTGTACCTAAATTTATATACAAACTATTCAGCATACCAGGTGCTGGTAGACACCATTTACCTTTTGTTGCAGAAGCTACATCTGGTGCATAATTTGTGGCTGACCAGGCCGCAGGAAAAATTTTTTCATCACCTTGTGCTGTAATTTTTTGTGTGTTTTCGCAGGCATCAAAATTCTGAATAGCTGTCTGCCAATCTTTTATTTTATCAATACCTGTCTCTGTATATCCTGTTGACCATTGGATATCAAATGAGACAGACTTGGCAGTCATTGCCCAGCCACATCCTTCTGAACTAATGTAAATAACCACCCCAATCGGCGTTTTGCCGCTGACTTTGTTGTCTGAACAACTGGCATCGCTGTTTAAGATTTGCCCGATTTTGCAGTTCTTCGCCGCACCGCTGCAACTGCCCAAGACATCCGTACACTTTCCGTCTTTCCAAACCTGTCCGTCCTTACAGCGCAGCGGGCAATACCAGGTTTCGCCAAACGGGCATTTCACCCCCTGCTCGGGACAGGGCGCTTCCTTATACCCCAAAGCCCGGCAGTCCTGCGTCGGCTTGCATTCTCCCAAAGCCAATGCCGGAGACATCGTTACCCCGCAAAGAAGATAAAGTAAAAACTTGTTCTTAATCATAACCAACCCCTCCGGCATTTGTTAATTCTTCAAATGCGGATTTGATACCTTATTATGTTGTGATTAAGTCAAAAGGTGAGGGCGCTTTTCTCTCAGGACACGCCAAAACGCCATCCTTCCATTGGAGGACAATCCGAAAAATATAAATATTTCGAGAATATTTTCATAACACACCCCTGTTTTTTAGTCAGGTATCAAATCTACACACACATAATTACTATATCACAAGCTTTCAAAAATGACAATATCTTTCGTGTGAAACAAAGCAAAAAAATACCGGAAACAGCTTCCGGTATCATGTATGGAAAAAAAAATCGGTTATTCCGGGGTGGAATTATAATTCCGCAAAACGGACGACATTTGCAGAAGCTGGGTCTTGTTGGCATCAAGCAGGCAACTTTGCTTGTTATATTCGGTGCTGCCGGTATAATTGCTCATCGACAGAACATAAAGGTCACAATATTCATCGCGATATTTGGACCAATTCTCATAAAGGCTTTTCAAGCGGCCGCGAAACATACCGGAACCGTTATTCCATTTTATAAAATCCGGGCTGAGTGAAATCTGTTCGTATTCCTTATAAATCTGCTGGTTGAGGCGTCCATTTTCCGCTTTCATGCATTCGGCAATGGCACTGTCCCCGATTTTAGAAGCGTCTTTCATACAGTATTGATAAGCGGCGGATTCTGCGCGCACCGTTCCTGTATATAAAACGACCGCGGCCGCCAAAATGATAAATGTTTTTTTCATGGGATTACCTCTTTGTTACCGCCATATCGTTATAAATCCGGATAATCGCTTCCACATCTTTGGCAAAACGATTGGTCAAATCAAGCATACATTGCGACTTCTGAACCTCGGTAATCGTTCCCTGTCCTTGAGAAAATGTATAACCGTAGAGAGAACAATACTTGTCGCGGTAGTCGACCCATTGCCGCAGCAGCATCTGAAAATTTTGGCTGGAAGCCAGAGTTTTGTCATTCCACTGCGTAAAATATTTATTGGACGCAAGAGAATTATACCTGGATTGCAGGCTGCGCATAACCCGAGCCGTTTCGGCATTGTTGCACTTGGTAATGTCGTTGTCGCCCGGAGCCTGAGCCATACAGTTTTCGTATTCCCCGGCCTGAACGGCGCTTCCGGCCAATATTCCGGCAGCAAGGATAAAAATACCGGCAGTTTTATTCATCTGAACCTCTCTGTTAAAACAAATTATATTTTTAAACATAATTCCTATTAATTAACATTCAATTAAATTAAAAATAATCTTGTGTTAAGAAATTAACGCTATATACTGTTTTATCATAAAAGCAAAATGTAGGATTAAAACAATGCATAAACTTCTTTGGGTGTTTTTGATACTTTTGGTGTTAAGCGCGTGCCATTCTCCGCGTGTCCGCCGCCAGGGAGACGAAAGCTTTATCGGTATGGACGAAGAGGAGCTTGTCACGACCATTGGTCCTCCGGACAGTTCTTATGAAATGGGGCGGGAGCGTTTTCTGATATACAACAAAAACGGTTCGCATTATTATAATGGCAGCTATATTCCCATGTCGTGCAAAATAACCTTTGTCTTTTATAAGGGCGACTTGGACAACTGGCATTTTGAAGGAAATATGTGTGATGCTTACGCAGAAAGCATCGACCTGCATTAAAATTAAAGGCTCGGACTATTCCGGGCCTTTAATTTTATTTTCTTGATATTTGCTCTGGCAGATAAGATAGGAACAAGTATAATTAAGCTAACGGCAGACACAATCTAAGCAACGCGCTTTTTATGCGCCATCAGCCTACAGCAAACTTTCCACGACACCCCGTGGGTGTAAAAAAAAAGCCCGCAATAAGCGGACTTTACAATGGTAGGCCGTGGGGGCTGGAGGCAGAAAAATTCTTCGGTGGAGGATTTTTCAACGACAGGCGAGAGTTTGTTAGCTTGTCAGCTAGCAGCAACGACGCGCAACAAGCGTTACAAACTGAGTGACCGAAGCGGAGTTGTTGAGCCATTAGGCGAAACTTACGCAGCTAGACCGAACCCGCAGGGTGAGAACAGTCCGCGCGCAGATATAAAAAAAGCCCGCAATAAGCGGACTTTATAATGGTAGGCGCGTGGGGGTTCGAACCCCAGACCCACTGATTAAGAGTCAGTTGCTCTACCAACTGAGCTACGCACCCGTCAATGGGATATCATTAACAACAAGCGCAATATACTCTGTGAAATTTTATTTTGCAACACAATTTTTTACTTTTTTGCAAAAAAAATTAATATTCGATTTTGTCGGGCTTGTTTTTCCATTCCTGCATGATATCGACAGCCTCCCGAAGCACAATGCGGTGCAGTTCCAACGGATCATCATCATAAAATACCCGATCGCGGAAACCGATGTTTTCAGCATCATAGCGGTCGGCGGCATAATAAATTTCTGCGATATTAGCCCATTTAGCGGCATTCAGACACATCGGGCAGGGCTCACAGGAGGTGTATAAAATGCACCCGGAAAGATCAAAACTGCCGATATTTTTACAGGCGTTGCGAATAGCCATAACTTCGCCATGCGCCGTCGGATCGTTGTCAAGAGCCACTCGGTTGTGTCCTTCGCCGATAATTTTTCCGTCTTTGTCTATAATAATACAGCCGAAAGGCGAACTTCCGGAATCAATGGAAGTTTTGCTGAGCTTGACTGCTTTCATAAGGTTTTCTTTGTGGTTTATCATATTTTGCCTCATCTATACTAAACAAACTTTATTAGTGTATAAAATAGTTTTTAAGAAAACGTAAAATATACCTTGACAAAAAATATAAAATTTTCTATAAAGAAGAGGCTTAAATCTTATTTTGTTCATAACTTTAAATTTAATCTATGACAAACACAACGTTTGTAATTGGATTTGTCATTTTTTAAGAGTCCACTTGTGAAAGCCGACTCTTATTTAACTGAAATTTTCCGCAATGCCTGTTTTTTTGACACGCATTGTTCAAAATATCACAAACTGTTATTGTCTTAAACATAACAGCCGCCGTCTGTAAAGACCGCGATTTTTTATTTTGGTTTATACAATTAAAAAAAGAGCTTATTTGCGAAAATAGGCTCTTTTGCTTTTTAAATAAATATTAACCGTGATGACGTATCCCTTAAAACAAAAGGGGAAATTTTATGGCTGATATAGACACATCCAAAGACGAAGAACTGCTTAAAGAACATTATAGGCGCTGTTACGCCAAAGTATCCGGCAGCGATTTTTACAAACTGTATGCTGATGAAAAAATCCGCCATTCTTTTCAGGTTGTCGGCGCCGGAAATTACATCATGCACCATGAACAGGTGTTTTCCGATCGGGAAGGGCGCTTTTTGCAAAGTGCCAAACTGGCCTACCTGTTTCATGATATCGGACGTTTTCAGGAAATTGAACGGCTTTATGCCGAAGAGCCTCATCCGCGCCGCCACGACCACTCTCTGTACAGTTATGAAATTCTGAAAAGTATTCCCGAGTATGCCTGCCCGGAAATTTTACTGCCGGTCAAACATCATGGACATATGATAGAAGACCTTTATAATGATGCGGAATTTACCGCCATAACCGATGAAAAACTGAAAAACGATATTCTCAAAATCGCCTTTCTGGTACGTGATGCCGATAAAATTGCCAATTTTTACCTGATGAAAACGGCGCAAAAGGCTTCCGATAATGTTTTTGAACATCTGTTTCTGTCAAAAACCGCGCCCGGCGGGCTGGCCCCGGTTATGGCGGAAGACTTTCTGGCCGGAAGAATGCCCAAACGCAGCGACATAAAAACGTCGGAAGACTGGATTTTGAGCTATATTTCCTGGATTTATGACTTGAATTACAAGGCGTCCTTTGATTTCTGCCGCCTGACAGGATGCTTTGACAACCTGCTGTCTACACTGGATAAATATAATCGGGACAAGGGCTTGCAACAACGGATTTCAGAAACTATTTCAAATTATATCAAACATCGTTATCAACAATTTAAGGAAGAACAATCATGAAAAAACGCTATTTTCTGCTGGGCCTGGTTGCCGTTGCTGCCGGTGCCTATTACTTTACGCCTTCTGTCAGCAGTATCGTTTCCAAACTGGTGCACAAATATGGCAGCGAAGTCACCGGAACCGATGTCACGCTTAAGGGCTTGGATTTTTCACTGACTAAGGGCGAAGCCCTTATTGATAAAATCACCGTTGCCAATCCGGCCAACTACAAAACGCCGAACATCTTTGACTTGAACAAAATTCAGGTCAAAGTCGATTTGAAAAGCCTGACAAGCAACACGATTGTTATCGAGTCGATTGTAGTAGATAAGCCTGAAATCACTTATGAAATGCTTTCCCTGACCCAAAATAATATCAAGGAAATTCAAAATAATGTTGAAAATTATCTCAAGAAGTCAGCCAAAGAAGAGCCTAAAGCCGAACAAGCCAAACCTCAGGAAGCTAAGGCTGCTTCTGATGAGGAAAAAGCCGGAAGCAAAAAGGTTGTCATCAAAAAACTGACCATTAGCAATGCCAAATTGTCAGCCGCAGCCATGGGGCAGGAAGTCGCCGTTACGTTGCCGATGATTGAAATGAAGAATATCGGCGAAGGCTCCGAGAAAAAGAGCATTCCGCAGGTTATTGCCATGGTTATCAACAAAATCCTGACCGTCGCTTCTCAGACCGTTGTCAACAGCAAGTTAAGCAATTTAGAAAATGTTGCCAAAGAAAACCTCAAGGGAGTTGTCGGTAATGTAAAAGACCGCGTCAAGGAACTGGGGATTTTTGGCAAATAAGCCGGCTGCCCAATTAAATAAAAAAAACTCTGAACTGATGTTCAGAGTTTTTTTTATTTAACGCAGTTTGTCTTTAATGACACCGGGTGTCAGCAGTTGTGGCAGAACCTGCATTTTTTCGCCGTCATAATAAACATAAAGCGGAATACTGCTGCGTCCGTAATATTCGAGCGCTTGCGTAATCTCGGCATCCCGGTTGGTCCAGTCGGCCTTGAACAGCAGAATATTTTTCTCACGGACAATCTCTGCAAATTCGGCGGTATCCAAAGCTGCTTTTTCGTTAGCCAGACAAATCAGACACCATTTGGCCGTAAAATCAATAAAGACTTTCTGCCCGTTATTGACCGCCTCAGACACTTTTCCTGCATCATAAGCATGCCAGACAGCACCGTATTCATTAACCGCCGGACGAGCCGCAAGCTGACTGTACAATACCCACCCCAGCCAAACGCAAGTCAAAAAAACGGGAATAACAAAAATCCGTTTCAGCGTCACCATCCATTTTCCCGGTTTAGGCAGTATTCCGGCCAAAAGTTTTGGGAAAAAGCCCAGGATTAAAAACGGAAAAGCATACCCCAGCCCAAGAGTTAGAAAAATCGGATAATAGTAATAAACAGGCCGGGTCAGGGCATAGCCGATAGCAATTCCCATAAACGGTGCCGTGCAGGGTGTGGCAATCACCACCGAAAAGACGCCGGTCAGAAAAGAACTGAACCTGCGGGCCTTGACTGACAACCTCACCATCGGGTCTGTAAACGGATTGTTGACCTTTATCAAATCAAGAAACATAAATAAAATAACAACAAATATCCCGAGCAACACCGCGACAAAAAGCGGAGATTGCAGCTGAAAACCCCAACCGGCTTTTTCTCCGCTCTGCCGCAGCCAGGCCAGTACAAATGCCGTCAAAAGGAAAGAGAGCAAAACGCCGGCCGTGTAGAGCAGGGCGTCGGCACGGGCTTTGCGGCTCCGCTTGGCGCCTTTGACCAAAGCAATGGCCTTAAGCGACAGAACCGGAAAAATGCACGGCATCAGATTAAGGATAATGCCACCGGCAAAAGCCAGAAGCAAGACAAACAAAAAGGCCGGTTCGTCTGCCAGTTCGGGAATTTTATCCTCCGTCAGCAGAAAAGTCTTTTCCGCCGCGCGCAAACTGTCATACCAAGCCTTGTCAGGCGACAGATGCTTTTCCGTAACCGGTAGGGTAAAATTAAACCTGCGGCTTTCCGGACGACATTCTTCCGCGCAGGCCTGCCAGGAAACCTGCACGCTGAACGCCGCTTTGCCCGCAGCGTTTTCCGGCGGCGTAATCCTGGCCAGGTAATAAGCCTTGCCTTCATAAACATATTGGACAAGCCCGTCATTATTAAATTCCCGAGCTTGACTCCAGCGGACTTCCTCCAGTTTGTAACCGGCAGGCAGCGTCCAGTCTATATTGGTCGGCAGGCCTATATCTCCGCCCGCCGGAGATAAAATATGCCAGCCCCTGTCAATGTCAAATTCCGCCAAAACCAGAATATCCTGCCTGGCGTTGATTCGGTCGGTGTTTGTCTGTAAGCGCACCGTAACGGCCGGTGTCTCTTGCGCCAAAGACAAAGCCGCCGCTTCCGCCGTATAAAAAAAGACGGCGGACAGCAACAGGCAGAAATATTCAAACAGGCGGCGCATCGCTTATTTTTCGGCAATGACAAAGTTATAATAAGCAGCGGCAACAATGCTCAGCGCTTTGACCAGACACAAAATGCCGACGACAATGGCAATTTCCATAAACCAGAACGGCATCAGGCACATAACGGCGATAGCGGCAAAAACCTCAACTCCTTGAGCAAAACCGCCGAGATAAAACGGTGACTTGTCAAAAACAAGCGCTTTTTCGCTGTGGCGGCGGTAAGCGATAACGGCATAAGCCAGCATGGCGCAGGACGATGCCGTAAACGCAAACAGTAAAAATGCGGCGGCAACGGCATTTTGCGCCGGATAAGCCAGAGCAAAGCCGAAGATGACGCCGGCATAAAAAATATAGTCCAAGGCCGCGTCAAGGAAAATGCCGAACTCCGTTACTTTATTATAACGGGCAACCGCGCCGTCCAGCATATCGAAAAAGCGGTTGAACGCAATACACAGCAAAGCCCAGCCATACATGTTCAACGCCAGAAAATTGACGGCAGAAATGCCGATGATAAAGCCAAAAATGGAAACGGCATTGGCGCTCAGTCCGGTCTTTGCGACATATTTTCCCGTAAAATTAACGGCTTTTCGGATGTTGCCGCGCCATTTTTCACAGGTTTTGTTCATATTTTGCAGAGATTGCTTGATTTTATGAACGGCTGGTTTATTCTTTTGGTTATCAGACATAGTGAATACCTCTCTGTTACATCTTTTGCTTTTCCGTCAGGTTAAAACATATTTTATTTAAAGTAAAAGCAAGTTGATGAGTTATTAAACATAAAAATGGGGTTTAGATAAATATGAGAAAGTTAAAATTTTTTTCAATGAAATCTCTGCGTTTTTTTACCGTTGCGCTGCTTCTGGCGTTTGCCGCCTATTATGCCTTGGAACATTCTTACCGCGCATATCCCGTTTTTACCGGCAAAACCATGGGGACTTATTATATGGTCAAAATCAATGCGCCGCGTGTTTCACGAAAAGTGCACCGCGATATCGTAAAGGTTTTGAAAAAAGTCAACCGTCAGATGTCAGTGTTTGATAAGAATTCTGAAATCAGTAAGATTAATGCCGCGCCGGCTGGAGAGTGGATAAAACTCTCCCCGGAAATGTCAGAGCTGTTCAAAACCGCTGACCGTATTTATAAGGAGAGCAACGGCAGCTTTGACCCAACTGTTGGCAAACTGGTCGACCTTTGGGGATTTGGCCCCGAACAGCGGCGCCGGGAACCCTCGGCGGAAGAAATTGCCGCCGTCTTGCCCTCTGTCGGCTTTGACAAATTGGAATTTACCGATGATTACACGTTGCTGCGCAAAAAAGCCGGTGATATAATCATCAACCTCTCAGCCATAGCCAAAGGTTACGGCGTTGACCGGGTGGCTAAATTGTTAAAAAGCATGAATTTCAACGATTTTGTCGTTGATTTGGGCGGCGAAGTCAGAGCTTCCGGTAACAGGGTCGGCGAAACCTCGGGCGGCTGGAGAGTCGGTGTACAGGAACCGGATGACAGCGGCCGTAATGCCGAAATTTTGCAGTTGGTTGACCTTTCGGCCGCCACTTCAGGAGATTATCGCAATTACAGGGAAGACGGCGACGGTCACCGCTATGCCCATACCATTTCTGCCACAACCGGCAAGCCGGTTGAAAACAATCTGGCTTCGGTAACTGTCCTGACCGAAAACTGTATTGACGCCGATGCCTATGCTACCGCCGTCATGGCCATGGGGCCGGAGCAGGGGCTGGCTTTCGCCAAAAAGCTGAAACTGCCGCTCATCATGCTCATCCGCAATGACAAAGGCGACGTTGATACGCTGACCAGCCCGGCTTTCAAAAAATATATGAAAGTTTTGGCAAATGGAAAGCGTTAGCCGCGAAGCAGAGGTTATTGCTGCCGGAGATAACAGTGTGACCGTGCGCTACTTTTGTCCAGACGCCTGCGGACATTGCCCGATAAAGGAAAAATGCCTGTCACAGCCGGGAATGAACCGGGAGGCACAAATATCCCTGCCGCCGGGAAAGCATTTTGCCGTCGGCGACCGGGTCACAATCAGCGCTCCTGCCTCTGCCGGCTGGCTGGCAGTCCTCTTTGCCTATATTTTGCCGTTACTTCTGTTTCTGGCAATCTTGCTTTCCGCCGCACTTCTGCGTACGGATGAAACATTTGCCGCTTTGTCCGCGCTTGCCGTTCTGCCGTCTTATTATGGGGTATTGTGGCTGTACCGGAAACGAATGAGCCCTCTCTTAGGGTTGAAAATCCATAAAATTGGGGAGTAAACTCAAAATTTTCTTGGTAAATCTGATTTATATGCTAGCTTATTTTTGAGTTTTTTTCATGATTTTGCATTAAGGAGCGGAAATGAATGTAATTTTGCTGAACGTCCTGATTGTCGGCGCAGTTGCCTTGGCGGCCTCGGTCATTTTATATGCCGTTTCCCGCAAATTTGCCGTTGTTGAAAACCCGCTGGTCAGCGAGGTCGAATCCTGTCTGCCCGGCGTAAACTGCGGTGCCTGCGGCAAAGCGGGATGTCATGATTTTGCCTCCGCCTGCGTTCGGGCTGACCGTGAAGGCTTTGCCGGGCTGTATTGTACGGTCGGCGGCAAAACCGTCATGCAGAAAATCGCTGCTCTGCTGGGCTATGAAGTGGCGGAGCATGAGGCTTTGGTCGCGGTTTTGCGCTGCAACGGCTCTTGCGAAAACGCGCCGGCAAAATTTGAATACGTCGGCCTGAAAAGCTGCCGCATGGCCGCCCGCATTACTACTTCGCAAAGTGAATGCCCGACCGGCTGTGTCCGCTTCGGCGATTGTGTCCGTGCCTGTAAGTTTGGTGCGCTCCGTATTTCCGAAGAAACCGGCCTGCCGGTTGTCGATGCAGACAAATGCGTTGCCTGCGGTGCCTGTGTCAACATCTGTCCTAAGCAGCTTTTTGAGTTGCGCCCCAAAGGCCGGGACAATGCCCGCGTTTATGTTGCCTGCCGCAATACGCAGAAAGGCGCCGTTGCCCGTAAAAACTGTAAGGCTGCCTGCATTGCCTGCCAGAAATGCGCCAAAATTTGCCCGGACATAAAAATCGAAAACAATTTGTCATACATTCCGGCAACAGTCGACGCTGCCAAATACGGCGCGGAACTGGTAAAAGCCTGTCCAACCGGCGCCATTGTCTACACCGGGAAAAAGGAGATTTAAAGCAATGAAAAAATACACTTTTCCGATGGGCGGCATTCATCTTGACAAGCATAAACTGACGTCGGGAATGCCGATAATTCCGGCTGGCCTGCCGGAGTTCGTCTATATCCCTGTCCGCCAGCATATCGGCGCGCCGGCCAAGGTTCTGGTACAAAAGGGCGACAAAGTCAAAGTCGGGACTCAGCTGGCGGATGCTGACGGCATTGTTTCCGCCGACATTCATTCTTCCGTTTCCGGTGAGGTTGTTAAAATTGACGAGATAGTCAGCGATTCCGGCTACCCGACACTGATGATTGTTATCAAGGTTGAGGGCGACGAATGGGAGCTCTCCATAGACCGCAGCCCGGAAGTTGTGAAAGAAATTCCGTTCACACCGCAGGAAATCGTCCAAAAAATTCGCGAAGCGGGCATTGTCGGTATGGGCGGGGCAGGGTACCCAACCCCGATAAAAACAACGCTTCCCGAAGGCAAGAAGGTTGACTGCCTCATTTTAAACGGCATTGAATGTGAAGCCTACCTGACAGCAGACGACCGCCTGATGGTCGAAAAAGCCGAACAGATTATCATCGGTGCCAAAATTATCAACCGTGCGCTCGGCATTCAAAACGCGATTATTGCCATTGACGAAAACAAGCCAGAAGCAATTGAAATTATGTCAAACCTCACCCGCCGCTATGTTGGGGTCAATGTTCGTGTCTGCGCCAGCAAATATCCGCAAGGCGCCGAGAAACAGCTGATTAAAGCCATCACCGGCAGAGAAGTGCCGTCGCGTGGCCTGCCTCTGGATATCGGCTGCATTGTCCAGAATGTCGGCACTGTCTATGCCGTTTATGAAGCAGTCATGAAAAACAAACCGCTGTTTGAACGTATCATAACCGTTTCCGGCGATGAATGTGCCGACAAACCGGCAAACTATCTGGTTAGAGTTGGTACCCCGGCGTCTTATCTGATTAACCGTTCCTGTTCCGATACCTCTAAAATCGGCAAAATTATTTTCGGCGGTGCTATGATGGGAACCGCAGCCGTCAACCTTGACGCCCCTGTAACCAAACTGACTTCTGGTATACTGCTGCTCAATGACCGCGATGCTGTCAAACCGGCTGAAACGGCCTGTATCCGCTGCGGCAAATGTGTCGATGTTTGTCCCATGGGGCTGCGTCCCTTTGCCATAGCCTCCGCCGTCAAAAACAATGACGAACTCAACGAGCTGCGCCGCCTTCATGCCCTTGACTGTATTGAATGCGGTTCCTGCGCGTTTACCTGTCCGGCCAAAATCCCGCTGCTGGATTACTGCAAGCTCGGAAAAATGGAACTTCGTAAACAAACAAGGTCATAATTATGTTAAAAATATCAACTGCCCCGCATCTTAATTCACCCTTGTCCACCCGTGGCATTATGCTGAACGTTATCATCGCCATGCTGCCGGCTCTGGCCGTCGGCCTGCTCAGTTTTGGCATGGCCGCACTGCAGGTCGTCGTTACCGCTGTTGCCGGTTGTGTCCTTTGCGAATATCTTATCAGCCGTTATCTGATGAAGCAGAGTGATGCCGCCGGCGACTTATCAGCCGTTGTAACGGGAATGCTGCTGGCATTCAACCTTCCAGCCGGAATGCCTGTGTGGATGACTCTGATTGGCTGCTTCATGGCTGTCGGCGTTACCAAAATGGCTTTCGGCGGCATAGGTAAAAACCTGTTCAACCCGGCTCTGGTCGGCCGCGTCTTTCTGTTTATTTCTTTTCCTGTACAAATGACCCGTTGGCAAAATCCCGACTGGCTGAATTTTATGAACACAGATGTGCAAACCGGCGCAACTCCGCTCGGCGTTCTCAAACATATTGACACCGCCACCTCGGCCACGCAAACCAATCTGCCCGGATATTTTGATATGTTTGTCGGCAATACCGGCGGCTGTATCGGCGAAGTTTCCACGCTGGCATTGCTCTTAGGCCTTGCCTATATGCTGTATAAGCACATTATCACTTGGGAAATCCCTTTTTATTATCTGGCAACGTTTTTTATCTTGGTTGGCGTCCATTGGCTGCTGACCGATGACATCCGCCTTGACCCGGTAACACACCTGCTGTCCGGCGGGCTGATGCTTGGCGCGATTTTTATGGCGACGGATTATACGACCTCGCCGATGAGCCGCCGCGGCAAAGTAATTTTCGGAATTGGCTGCGGTGTTCTGACTTATGTTATCCGTATTTACAGCGTCTATCCTGAAGGTGTATCCTTCGCGATTTTGATTATGAACGCATTCGTGCCTTTAATTGATATGATAAGCGTTCCGCGTATTTTCGGTGTCAGGGAGAGATAATTATGACAAAACTGTCTTCAAGTCTGAAAAACATGGCGCTGAGCCTGACTGTCGTTTCCGTGCTGGCCGCTTTTGTTCTCGGACTGGTACATAATCTGACGGCGGAACCAATTGCCAAAGCCAAGAATCAGGCTGAAGCCGAAGCCATATACAAGGTTGTCGGCATCGTTCCCGAAAATGATCCTTTTGCAGACAGCACCTATGTCAGCATTAAAGGCAGCCGCGACAAATTGCAGGTTTTTCCGATACGCCAAAACGGGCTGATACGGGCCTTTGCCATAAAAACCAACAGCCGAAAGGGCTTTGGCGGCAATATTGAACTTATGGTCGGCATCACCATTAACGGCTACATCCTCGGTTATGAAGTTCTTAAAAGTCAGGAAACGCCGGGATTGGGCACAAAGGTCTCCGAAGAAAAGTTCAAGTCGCAGTTTGACGGAATGCGGCCGGAGGGAGAAATAAAAGTTAAACAGGACGGCGGCGACATTGATGCCGTCACTGCAGCGACAATCAGTTCGCGCGCCGTAGCGGAAGCAGTACAGAACGCTTACGGCGCTTATCAGAAACTCAGCAGCAGAGGAGGGCATAATGAATAAAACCAGCCTTGATAATCTGACCCGCGGTCTTGTCCGCGAAAATCCGACTTTTGTCATGCTTCTAGGTATGTGTCCCACGCTCGGCGTGACCACTTCGGCTTTAAACGGCTTAGGCATGGGACTGGCAACGCTGTTTGTGCTGATATTGTCCAACGCCGCCATTTCTCTGACGAAAAACCTTATTCCTGACGGCGTGCGCATTCCTGCTTTCATTGTCATCATTGCCTCTTTTGTCACCGTTATTGAAATGCTGATGGCGGCTTACCTCCCGGCGCTGCACCGCGCGTTAGGCATTTACATTCCTCTGATTGTCGTCAACTGTATCATTTTGGGAAGAGCAGAGGCTTTCGCTTCCAAGAACAACCTGGGACAGTCGGTTCTGGATGCTGTCGGTATGGGGCTGGGCTTTACTTTTGCCCTGTTTTTGCTCGGGGCTTTGCGTGAGCTCCTCGGTGCCGGAAGCATTTTCGGATACAGCCTGTTCGGGGAAGGGGCTGAAACCATGCTCCTTTTCATCATGCCACCCGGAGCGTTCCTTGCTCTCGGATTCCTGATTATGATTTTCAACAAACTGCGGGGAGCAAACTGATATGAGTTACACAATGATCTTCATTGCCGCCATTTTTGTAAACAACATTGTCCTGTCGCAGTTTCTGGGCATTTGCCCGTTTCTTGGTGTGTCAAAAAAAATATCCACGTCTTTTGGCATGGGTTTCGCCGTCATGTTTGTCATGACGATTTCCGCTGTAGCAACCTGGCTGATTTATTACCGGCTGCTGGCACCAAACGGCTTGGAATATATGATAACCGTTGTTTTCATTTTGGTTATTGCCGCCTTGGTGCAAATGGTCGAAATTATCATGAAAAAGGCTTCTCCGGCACTGTATCAGGCTCTGGGCATATTCCTGCCGCTGATTACGACCAATTGCGCGGTGTTGGGCGTGGCTTTGCTGTCGGTACAAAAGGAACTCAGCCTGATGCAGTCCGTCTGCTATGGACTGGCCAACGCCATGGGCTTTACGCTGGCAATCGTCGTTTTTGCCGGCCTGCGGGAACGTTTGAGCCGTACCCGCATTCCCAAAGCCCTGCAGGGAACACCGATAGCCCTGATTACGGCCGGTTTGCTTTCCATGGCCTTTATGGGCTTTTCCGGTATCGGCAACTAAACACTCCGAAGCGGAAGTTATTGCTACTTCATGCAACAATAATTTCAGAGATAAAGAAACACCCGGAAATTAAAAAAAACTTCCGGGTGAATCCATGGACTATATTATCAAATTAAGGAAGCTGCTTTTTCTTCCGTTTTCTCTCACGGGAAGGGGCAGTCGCTTTCTCTGTTTCTTCGTCGCTTTCGCTTCTGTCGCTGGGCATCTGGGTTTTAGACATTACAATCGCCAAATCAAAAAGCTGCCGAGCGGCTTTTCGATTCGGAATTTTATAGTAAGCCTTGACCAAATCAAAAGTTTCCTGACGCTGCATCGGATCGGAACTTTCTGAAGCGGCTGACGAAGCTTTTCCTGTCAGCAGTGCCTTAGGGCTGCTCTGAGCCGTTTCTTCTTTCATATCTTTGAAAAAGAAACCAATCTCCACATCCAGAGCTTTGCTCAAATCCCACAGGCGGCTGGCGCTGACACGATTCTGTCCTTGTTCATATTTTTGAACCTGCTGGAACGTAAGACCTAAAATCGCAGCCAGACGGTTTTGGCTCAAACCGAGAAGCTGTCTGCGGATTTTTATTCTGCTGCCGACGTGGCGGTCAATCGGGTTCGGCTGACCATTTTCCATGCGGCCGCGGCGTGATCTTGTACTCTTAGTTGTCATCAAATTGTCCCCATACTCTTTTTAAGGTATTCTAATAAACTTATATACATTATATATAGTAAAAAAATATTATTTTAAATAGGAAATTTAATTTTTTAATAGAAAGAATAAAATTATCAATGCTAAAGGCGGTGAAAAAAACACATAACCCCTTAGAATCTATTGATTTTAGTAATTTAAATTACTTTCTATTCACGATTTTAAAAATATCAGGTCTGGGGATATGTCAGGATGTTTTATTTTAAAGACTCGGAAATAGGTAGTAATTGGCGAGAATATTTTTTTGCGTTTTTCCCGTAATAGGATGTGTTTAAATACAAGCAGATTCCTTTTAACAAAAAACATCGGCAGAAAAGATAAAGCCCCCGTTTCCGGGGGCTTGTTTTTTTGCTGTTGATTTAAGCTTAGAAATCACGGGCAGGAATGCCTTTCTGCCAGTTCTTTTCAATCTGCTCCAAAGAACGGCCTTTGGTTTCAGGCAGATACTTATAGGTAAAGAACAGGCTGAAAACGCCGATTACCCCGAAAATCCAGAAAGTATAGCCTTCGCCGATTTTTTGCAGCAAAACCGGAAAGGTAAGGGCGACCACAAAGTTGAAGCCGAAGTTTGCCATCGTGCAAAGGCTCATCGCCATACCGCGGATTTTCAGCGGCATAATTTCAGAAACAATAATCCAGCCGATCGGCCCGAGCGAAAATGCAAAGCAGGCGATATAAACCACAATGCTGCCGACAGCCACCCATTTCAGGTTATCCCCGAGATAATCCGTCAGCAGAAACGAACCGCCCAAAGCAAACAGGCTGAGGGTCACACCGGTCAGCCCGGCATAAAGCAATGGCTTGCGTCCGACCTTGTCAGTGAAGAAAATGGCGACAAACGTCATCAGAAAGTTCACCACGCCGACGCCGATTGTCGCATACAGGGCACCGATAGTATCGGCAAACCCGGCAGCCTTGAAAATCGTTGCCGTGTAATAAATAATGGTGTTAATGCCTGTACAAATCTGCATAAACATCATTCCTACGCCGACCATAATCGGCATCAGCATCCAGGACTGGAAAATTTTCTTTTGAGTCTTGCGCCCTTTCTGCGGTGCAAGTGTAGACTTGATTTCCGCGATGTGAGCGTCGGCATCCGCGTCTGGCTCAATTTTTTCAAAAATGTCCTTGGCTTCATGTTCGCGCTTCTGGCTGATAAGCCAACGCGGCGTATCACCGAGAAAACTGATGCCGATAAGCAGGATAAGAGCCGGAATCAGCCCCGCACCGAGCATCCAACGCCAGTTGTATTCCGTCAGGGCAAAAACGCGGTTAATGAGATAAGAGAACAAAATACCGGCGGTAATGGCCAGCTGATACAGTGAAACCAGCATGCCGCGGACTTTCTGCGGTGACAATTCCGACAAATAAAGCGGAATAACAAAGTTCACCATACCGATAGCCAGGCCGAGAATCATACGCCCGGCAATCAGCCATGCCACGCTGGTGGCAAATCCGCAGAGAATAGAGCCGACGGCAAAAACGACCGCCGTGGCGATAATCACTTTTTTACGCCCGTAAATATCCGCCAAAGCGCCGTTCGCCGCCGCACCGATAACAGCACCGACCAGAGCGGAGCTGACAACCCAGCCCTGTTCAAACGCGCTTAGCGGCCAGGTATCGTTAATAAAGAGCAGCGCCCCGGAAATCACCCCTGTGTCAAAGCCCGAAAGCAGACCGCCGAGCGACGCCACCCCGGCAATAATATAAAGCCATATATGCCGGGCTTTGAATCTCATTGTTTTTTCATTCATGTTTTAGCTCCTGAAAATAATAGTTACAGCTGTGTTAAATATAATATCATATTTTTATTAAACAAGAAATACTGATATATAAATTAAGACTTTTTAAAAGCCTTGCGGATAGAATAACGGCAAATTGCAAAAATTATAAAAGGAACGTTTACGGATGTTGAAAAAGGGGATGACGGCGGTGTTCGGCGCAGCCATGCTGTTTGGGTCAACGGCTTGCGCCTCTGTCGCGCGAATGGATAAAATTCCCGAACCGCCGCAGGAATATCTCGACTGGCTTGATGACCTGAAAGAGGAAATGGTTGCCCGCGGCATCTCTGCTGAAACCGTCAACCAGGCCTTTGCTAAGAATTATTACCACCCGGAACACGACGTTGTCAAAAAAGACCGCAAACAGGCAGAATTTGTCATGACCACAACAGATTATGTCAACCGTTTGGTTAACGCCAAAAAAGCCGACCGCGGTCGCCGGAAATATAAAGAGCTTTACCCTCAATACAAATCTCTGGAAAAACAATACGGCGTGCCCTTTAATTATATTGTGTCTTTTTGGGGCATGGAAACCGATTACGGCCGAACCTTCGGCAATTATCACGTCATTGAGGCGCTGACAGTCCTCAGTTATGACCAACGGCGGTCAAAGTTTTTCCGCGGCGAACTGTATCAGGCGCTGAAAATCATTGATGCCGGCAATGTCACCGTTGACGGTATGGAAGGTTCTTGGGCCGGAGCTATGGGGCATTTTCAGTTTATGCCCTCGACTTTTAACGCCTATGCCGTGGATTATGACCGTGACGGCAAAATTGACATCTGGCAGAATTATGGTGACGCGGCGGCTTCAGCGGCAAATTATCTGTCAAAAATGGGCTGGAAACAAAATGAAACCTGGGGAATGGCCGTTTCTCTGCCCTGGAACTTTGACTATGCGCAAAGCGGCCGCCAAACCCGCAAAACCATTGCCGAATGGCGCAAACTCGGCGTTAAAACGGAAAGCGGCCGCCGCCTGCCTCTTGACAGCAAGCTCAGCACCTCAGTCATTGTTCCGGAAGGACGACGGGGCAGGGCATATCTGGTGACAGATAACTTCCGCAAAATCATGAATTGGAACCGCTCTGAAAACTATGCTCTGGGTGTTGCGCTGCTGGCAGACTATGTCAAAAGCGGCAAAAAATGGCAGCCGCTGCGCAAAAATCCGGTAACACTTGTCAAAACCGAAGATGTTATCCTCCTACAGGAATTTATCAACAATCAGGGCTGGGGAAAACTGGATGCCGACGGGCAGCTTGGCGCCAAAACCCGGGAAGCGGTCAAACTGCTGCAAAAGAAAGCGCGCCTGCCGCAGGACGGTTATCCGGACAACCTGCTGCTGCAAAAAATCAAAAACTATAATCCCGAAATCGGATTCGCCGTTCCCGTACAGCCGCAAAAGCCCGCACAGAAAAATGCAAGCTCTGAAAAAAGCAATTCACAGGGCTGAAAACAAGCCTTTACGAACAGCTAAAAAAAGGTTAGATTAAGCAACGTGTAAATTTTGTTTATAAACATTAATGTCTTAAGGTAGTTTTGATGAAGCTGGTAAAATCAAAAATCATGCTCAGCCTGGTGTTGTTAACGCTTGCCGGCTGTGCTTCCAATGAAGTTGACCTTGACGCATCGCCTTATTCACAGGCGGAAGCAATAAAAGGCATGGGCGGAACCTATAAGGTCGGCAACCCTTATGAAATTATGGGGCAGACTTACTATCCGCGCGAAGACTATAAATATTCCGAAGTCGGTATTGCCTCTTGGTACGGTGAAGATTTTCACGCCAAAAAAACCGCTAACGGCGAAGACTATGACATGAACACCCTGACGGCGGCGCACCGTACTTTGCCGCTGCCCTCAATCGTCAAAGTAACCAACCTCGAAAACGGCCGTTCGCTGATTCTCCGCGTCAATGACCGCGGCCCTTATGCAAAAAACCGCATTATTGACATATCCAAGCGCGGCGCCCAGCTGTTAGGCTTCCAGTCCAAAGGAACAGCTAAAGTCCGCGTCGAAATCATGCCTAAAGAAAGCATTGCTTTGAAACAGGCTCTTCTTGACCAGGATTTTGAGCCGAACTATGCGCTCTATAACGCCCGTTCCGAGGCCTTGTCCGTTCCGCCCGGAGCCGGTCCTGCGCCAACATCGACGGTTGCTGTACAAACGGCGCAGCTTGACGGCGACCGCAACTATCTGGTCGGTGCGGGACAAAATCCGAGCAGCAGCGAAAATGCCGTGCCCCTGGCGCCCAAACCGACAATAGACACAAAGCCGGTTATCGGCGGCGGCAAAAAGTTTTTCGTTCAGGCCGGCGCTTTTTCAAAGCAGTCTTCAGCACAAAACCTGTCAGGAAAGCTTCGCCGTATCGGTTCTGTCAACATGACAGTCGCCAATATCAACGGGACGGATTTTTACCGTGTCCGCTTAGGGCCGTATAACACTGAAGATGAAGCCTATACGACGTTGGACAAGCTGAAAAATTACGGCATTGCCGATGCCCGCGTCGTAAAAGATTAAAATTCCGCCATTGACAAGTTAAAGGATTAACGCGCATGAACTACAAAAAATTTTTAGGTTTCAGTCTGATATCGGCAGCAATCCTCTGCGCTGCCCTCAATGCTGAAGCTATTGAAACAAAGGCCAAAAACGCCATTTTGATTGATGCCGCCACAGGGGAATATCTTTATACCAAAGACCACAAACGCATGGTCCCGCCGGCATCCATGAGTAAGCTGATGACCGTTTATATGATTTTTGACAAACTGCAGGACGGTTCTTTGTCGCTGGACGATACCTTTACCGTCAGTGAAAACGCCTGGCGTAAAGGCGGTGCTGCAACCGGCGGCTCAACAATGTTTCTGAAAATCGGCCAAAAAGTACGGGTTGAGGATTTGCTGAAAGGCATTCTTATACAGTCGGGCAATGATGCCTGTATTGTCGCCGCTGAAAACATTTCCGGCTCAGAAGAAGACTTTGCCTCCCAGATGAATATCAAAGCCAGACAACTCGGCCTGAACAACAGTTCTTTTGCAAATGCCACGGGATTGCCGGACCCTGATCACAGAATGTCGGTAGAAGATCTGGCCAAACTCTCAAAAATCATCATTGAGCGTTTTCCCGAGTTTTATCACTTGTTTTCAGAAAAAAACTTCACCTATAACGGTATCAAACAGGGTAATCGCAATCCTTTGTTGTACAGTATGTCCAACGCCGACGGTCTGAAAACCGGACATACCGAAGAAGCCGGCTTCAGCCTGACCGCCTCGGCCAAAAAAGGCGACCGCCGCCTGATTGAAGTCATGACCGGCATGAAGAGCAACAAAGAACGTTCGGAAGAAGCCGAAAAGCTGATGTCCTGGGGCTTCCGCGAATTTAATAACTATAAAATATTCGAAGCCGGACAAACCATTGCCGAAGTTCCGGTCTGGTTCGGTACGCAGCCGACAGTCACACTGAAAATCGGCAAAGACGTCGTCAAAACACTGCCGCGCAACAAAGCGGACGAAACAAAGCTTGTTGCCGTTTATAAAAAACCGTTCCCGGCGCCGATAACCAAAGGCGAGCAGCTTGGCGTCGTAAAAATCGAAGTCCCGGGAATGGAAACGGCGGAAGTTCCGCTTTATGCCGCTGAAAATATTGCCAAACAGGGCTTTTTCAGCCGGATAATCACCAATCTCAAATACCTGCTGTTCGGGGCTGAATAATGTCGGAATTTGCAGGGAAATTCATTACCTTTGAAGGCGGGGAGGGAACCGGAAAATCAACGCAGCTGCGCCTGTTGTCCGACTGGCTCACCCGCCGCGGCATTGGCAACATCCAAAGCAAAGAACCGGGAGGGACCGAAATCGGCCAAGAATTGCGTCGTCTTCTGGTGACCGGCGACAAAGACAAAATGGACGCTGTGGCAGAAGCTTTGCTCTATTATGCCGACCGCCGCATTCACCTGACAAAAAAAATCTGGCCGGCACTGCAACAGGGACAATGGGTTTTAAGCGACCGCTTTGCCGATTCAACCGTTGCCTATCAATATTACGGATATGACAAACGCATAGATAAAGACTTGCTTGACGACCTGTATAAAATCGCAGTCGGCAGTTTTAAGCCTGATTTGACAATTCTCCTTGATTTGGCTCCGGAAACCGGGCTGGAGCGTTCTTTTCGTAAAGCCGCCGGCATGGCAACCAAAGAAACCCGCCACGAAAGCCGCGGACTTGAGTTTCATGCCAACCTGCGCCGGGGCTTTCTCGAAATGGCGAAAATCGAACCCGAACGTTTTGCCGTCATTGACGCCAATCGTTCCATTGAAGACCTGCACCAAGAAATCGTTCGCGTCACGGCTGAAAGGCTTGGGTTATAAATGGGTGGCAGTGAAGAAAACCGACAGGAATACACTCCGAGAAACAATCCGGTTCTCATGGGACATGAAGCGGCCGAAAAAATCCTGCTTGATGCCTGGAAAAACAATTCCCTGCACAATTCCTGGCTTATCAGCGGTATTGAAGGCATCGGCAAAGCCACGCTGGCTTACCGCTTCGCCCGTTTTCTACTCCAAAATAACGACAGCAGAAAAGATGCAAACAGCCTTGACGTACCGGAAACCAGCCAGACATTCCGCCTGGTAGCGAATGATTCTCACCCCGATTTGAAAATTTTGGAACGTGATTTTACCGAAACCGACCGCAAAAAAGTTCTGAAAGCCATCAAAAGCGGCGAAACCATGTCTGACGACGAAGTCAAAAATCTAAAGAAATCAACGTTTATCAGGGTTGACGACGTCCGTACAATCAACGAATTTTTAAGCAAGCGTTCATCTAATGATGGCTGGCGCGTCGTCATCATTGACAGCATCGATGACATGAATGCGGCCAGTGCCAATGCCGTGTTGAAAATTCTCGAAGAACCGCCGCACAAAACCGTTATGCTGCTCATCAGCCACAACCCCGGACGCCTGTTGCCAACGATAAAATCCCGCTGCGCCAAACTAAACCTGCTGCCGCTGGATGAAACACAGCTGGCCGGCTTAATTCGCCGCTATCGCCCGGGACTGTCGGAAAAAGCCATAAAAGACCTGACGCGCATTTGCTCCGGCAGTATCGGCAAAGCCATCAGCTACGCGGACAACAACGCGCTTGAAACTTATGAAAAGCTGTCAGTTCTGGCTGCCGCAGGAAAAAGTTTCAAACTGGCCGAGCTTCTCGCATTTTGTGACCAGGCTGCGGCTTCTGAAGAAAATTACTGCCTGACACAGGAGCTAGTGCTCAAATTTATCGCCGAAAAAATAAAATCCGGCGGTAATGTCGAAGCCCTGGCCGAAAACTGGGAAAAAGCCATGAAAATGTTTGATGAGGCCGAACGCCTGAATATGGATAAAAAACAGGTTATGCAGAATATAATATACAATCTGTGTAAAATCAATTAGTTATAAGGGGAAGATATGTTAGTCGACAGCCACTGTCACCTGGATTTTAATGATTTTGACGAAGATTTTGAAGAAATGCTGGAACGCGCCCGCGACAATGGGGTTACCGCCATGCTCAATGCCGGTAACAACATCGGCGAATTACAGCACCAGCTTGAAATTTCTGAAAAATATCCGTTTATCTATACGGCAGCCGGCGTCCATCCGCACAACGCCCATGAATATCCGGACACAACGGCTGCGGACTTTGTCATGGCGGCAAGGCATAAAAAAATTGTCGCTATCGGCGAATGCGGCCTTGATTATTACTACGATTACAGCCCGCGCGACCAGCAAATTCGTATTTTCCGGGAACAAATAAAAGCAGCACAGGAAACAGGTCTGCCGCTGATTATTCATAACCGAGATTCTGACGAAGACATGATGCGTATTTTGCAGGAAGAATACCAAAAGAAACCCTTCGGCGGTGTCATTCACTGTTTTTCCTCTTCGCGCAAAATGGCCGAATTTGCCCTGTCAATCGGCTTTTATATTTCCGCTTCGGGCATCATTACCTTTAACAAATCAAACGATATCCGCGAGATCTTTTCGGACATTCCGCTGGACAGGCTGTTAGTGGAAACTGACGCGCCGTATTTGGCGCCGGTTCCGGTGCGCGGTCGCCGCAACGAATCCGCTTTTGTTCATTACACGGCGGAAAAGCTGGCGCAGATAAAGAATATTTCATTTGAAGAACTGGCACAGATAACCTCCGACAATTTTTACAAACTGTTTCGCAAGGCCAGTGACAAGGGGAGATATGACTACGAATGAGCGCTAAAGTTATCATCTTGGGGGCAGGGGCGGCGCCCGGAGTCCCATCTTTGTCGCTTGGCTGGGGAAACTGTGACCCGGATAATTCCAAAAACCTCAGAACCCGCACCTCGACTTACGTTGAAATAGACGGCTGCCGTTTTCTGATTGATACGGATCCTAATTTGCGCGAACAACTGATAGCCGGGCAAATCCGCGCCCTTGATGCTGTGCTTTACACCCATGCCCATGCCGACCATGTACATGGTATTGACGACCTGCGCGAAATCAACCGCATTTCCCGACAAAGCCTGAATATCTATGCCGGCAGACAAACCCTGAAATACATCCGCCACAATTTCGGCTACCTTATTGCCAAACCCAATCAGGTTAAAAACGTCGTGCGAATGCCGAGCCTTATTCCCAACCAGGTCAAAGGCAACCAGCCGTTTTATGTCGGCCGGGTAAAAATAACGCCGATAAAGCTGCTGCAACACTGCCCCGAATGTCTGGGCTATGTGTTTAATGACGGCGAATACGTCCATATTGCCGATTTCAAACGCATTGCCGAAAGTGCGTTCAAAATGGTAACCCGCCGCCCAAAACTGCTGGTCATGCCGCTGACAACGCCTTACGGGCAGATACAACATGCCAGCCTTGACGAAGTCTTAGGGTATATTAAAAGGTTTAACCCCGAACAGGCCGTGCTTAACCACCTGGCCTCCGAAAGCGACTATGCCGAAATTTCCGCCGCCGTTCCGGAGAATGTCAGCGTTGCCTACGACGGAATGACAATTAATTTGAACTAAAAAGAAGAAAAGGAAGAGAAGATATGTTATGCATTTACCACATTGCCGATCATGACGGCAAAGGCTCCGCGGCCATTGTCCGCAGCGTCTACCCGGAAATAGAACTGTTGGGACTGAACCATGATATGGAAATTCCTTATGAACAGATAGAACAGCATGACAAAATCGTCGTTTGTGACATTTCCCTTCCTGTCGACTATATGTTCAAACTGAGCGAGAACAAGGATTTTACCTGGATTGACCACCACATTTCAGTCATTACCGAATATGAAGAAAAGCTCAAGAACGGCGGACATAACCCGATAAAAGGCCTGCGCCGCTCGGGAACGGCCGCCATTGAACTGACCTGGGAATACTTTTATCCGGACAAACCTGTTCCCGAAGGCGTGCACCTGCTGGCTATGCAGGATATCTACAACCTGTCCGACCCGCGGGTTCTGCCGTTTGAATATGCCTGCCAGTCCATGGGTGTCAATCGTCCGGATGAAGAAATCTGGAGAAAAATCATCAACAGCGAAATTGATGTGCCTGAAATGGTTTCCAAAGGGCAGGCGATTCTCTCCTGGATTAAGGTACGCGATTACCGTCTGGTTCGCGGTATGTCCTTCACCAGCCACTATAAAGGCATGAAATGCATTTGTGCCAACATGCCGCAGGGCAAATCGGCATTTTTCGATTCTATTCCGCATATCAACAGCTTTGACTTTATGGTAAACTTCTTTATGAACAAGAAAAACTGCTGGAATCTGTCTTTTTATACCAGCAAGGACAATGTCGACGTTTCCAAAATCGCCGCGGAATTTGGCGGCGGCGGCCACCAAAAGGCCGCTGGGGCATCCTCGCTGAAAGAATTGCCCGAGTTTTTGAAAAACGGACAATACAGCTCTCAAAATAAATAAAAAAATCCTCTGAAGCCTATGCTTCGGAGGATTTTCTATTATAAAAACTACTTTAGCCACAGCTTTGGCGAATTTTCCCGCATGACCGTAAATTGAGGGTCTGCAAGAATAAGGCCGTCCCCGATTACAAAATGTTCAAAATTTGTTGTCTGCAACAGACTTCGGCTTCGGGCGTCTTTCATACAGCATTGTACCCACTCCCTGGTAACAACCAATCCCTGATAATAAACCGTCAGAACATCTGTTTTGCTGTATCGGCCATTGCTGTAATAATCCCGTCGGATAAGTTTGAAACCAAGTGCCTGCGGCTTATAGGTAATATACTTCACAGCCTCCGAAACGGTTGAGAAAACATCTTCCGAATTGGGAATGCCGATAATCTCCGCCGTCAAATCGCTGCCGACAATATAAGAACCGTTTCCTAAACTCTTTTCTCTGCATTTCAACAAAAGCGGAATAATCGCATCGCTGAAAACACTGGTTGTTTCCTCGTCAAAAGCGATAACATCCTGTAACCGTTCATTATACACGACCTCTTTAACACCGTTTTCTTCCAGACGCTCCAGCTTATAAGCCCTCCTGTTGTCCAAAATTTTTCTGACATCCTCAAGCTTTTTCCGAACTCCGAAAGCAATCGTTTTCTTTTTGTCACAGGAAACAAGCTTTCTGGAGGTGGAACAATAAGCAAACGCACGATTGACTTGCAGATAAAAGCCGCCATAATCGTACATCCGTTTCAAAGCTTTGATAAAAGAACGCTCCAACGGCGCCGTATTCATACTGTCAGCTTCGTGAATGTCAAACAACGGAACAAAGAACAACGCGTTTTTCGCAGCTTTCTTTTCAGTTTTTAATTGAGCCATAATGATATGTATTTAAAATTATAAAATAAAATGATAATTAACACATAGCCAAATAAACACAGCTTAGACAAAATGTCAACTTTATTTTTGCGCTAACAGTTCTTTGACCTTGGCAATAACTTCCTCAAACATTTCATAAGTCAAAACGCCGGTGTTAATATTATAACGCGATGTATGATATGAATCGACCAGCAACAGATTATGCCGGTCAAGATGATGAACTGCACCGTGCTTAAACTTAAACGCCGCTTTCTTATACCCCAGAACAGAAAGAATTGCCCCGTGCGCAATACTGCCGAGCGCCAGAATCAGCTTCAGACGCTTCATGTCGGCAACTTCTTCCGTCAAAAACTGCCCGCAGGTACGAACTTCTTCTCCGGTCGGCTTGTTCTCCGGCGGCACACAACGTACGGAATTGGTTACACGGACATTCAGCAGCTCAAAACCGTCGTCCTTGCGTTTTTGATAATCGCCTTTTGCCAGCCCGAATTTTTTGAGAATAGGGTAGAGCACGTCTCCGGCATAATCGTTGGTAAACGGGCGTGCCGTCTGGTTTGCGCCATTCAGTCCCGGCGCCAGACCGGCAATCAGCACCTCGGCGTCAATCGGCCCGAAAGGTGGAACGGGACCGTTGTAATAAGTCGGAAATTTTGCGCGGTTCTGCATTCTGAATTCCACCAGACGCGGACACAAAGCGCAGTCACGTCCCGGACAAACAAAGCTCATTAATTTTCTCCTCACATAATTTTTTCTCTTACTCTACCACTAAAAAAAACAGCTTGCACCATTTTTAACGCCCCTGTTGATGACTAATCAGCGTTGCATAACCAGGGAATAAATATTGCAATAATCTCCGCCCATGATATTTTTTTGTCATGAAAATATAATATTCGGAGAAGTTATAATGAGTTCCAAAAAGAAAACCTATCTTTTTATCTTAATTTTTGCCATTATCCTGCTGGCAATCGGCTTTGCTTATGACATCGCTTTCATTAAAAGCCTCTATTATAACACGCTGACTAATGTGTCAAAACCGCTGATTCTCGTTCCTGCCGTCATCTGCGCTTTCATCTTTTTACAAAGCGGCTACTACTGGCTGCTGATGCTTGTTTGCGCTTTCGGCGATGCCTTTGCCTACCTTTATATGGCCGGACGAAGAGTCTATAGCTTTGAACCGCTGGCAATCACCGCTTTTGCATTTTTGGTAATTGTTTACCTCCTGAACTTTGTAAAGTCGATTATTAAAGATTAACAGCCCGAAAAAGGATACTTAACCATGGAAGACGTAATTCTGGATAACCAACCGGTTTCAGTCGTTGTGACGAAAAACGGCGGCGTTAAGCTTAAAATGCTCGGCTGGGGCTGGCATCTCTACGGCATCATCGTCAAAGGGCTGATTATGGCGCTGCTGCTGAGCATAAACTTCTGCCTGTTTGCCAAAGCCGGCGGCTATGCCTTATTTGGCGAAGTCCTTCTGCCAAAACCTGAAATCGTCAATATCCTTTTAAGTATTTTCTGCGTTTCCATGCTGGTCATGCTGCTGCTGTCTTTTTCCGAATGGCTGCAAAACATTATGTTGGCGCTTGTCGCCGGGCTGTTTACGGCAATGATGATTAACCAGTTCGCCCTCTTTGACAAAGACGCTTTCATGACCCGCGGTATGTTGCTGTATCTGGGTGAGGGGGCCGCAGCCTTTGTCGACGGCAGAGCCTGGCTCGTCATGAGCGGTCTTGTCGCCGCACTGACGTTGGTTTACCTCTGGATGTCCTCCCGCTCCAATCAAATGTACCTGATTGGCACGCTGGCTGTCATAAATGTCTGGATTTTATTCAGCGCCTACATGGATAGAAATAACAATAATAATTTCATCTATGAATATGACACATCCTCCGCCGGTGTTGAAAACGGCAAAAAGTTCATAAACATCTATCTGTCCAACGCCGCGCCTTACGGTTATCTCAACGAGATGAAAGACGCCAATGCCAAAGACAATTCCAAACTGGAAAACCTGCAAAAAATCATGCTTGGCTTCTACAACCGCAACAATTTCGACATTTATACCAACGCTTATGTCGAACACAAAGACGCGCCGAAAAACCAGGCTGAAGTTCTCAATCCTCTGGTCAGCGGAAACAAAAACTTCACCACGCCAGCTTCGCATCAATGCTGCGACTGGCAGTTCCGTCCCATAAAAGACAAAACCGACTATCTGCTCGGCAGCCGTCTGACCGAGATTTTCAAAAAATCTCAATACAAAGTGTCGGCATACCAGTCCCGCGGATTGGATATGTGTCACCTCTATGGCCAGCAATCGCTTGACCGCTGTCTGAACAAAGCCAGTCTGCCGGCGGACGTCAGCGTCCTCGCTGCCGCCACTTCCGAAAAAATCAAACTGCTCTACGGCCAATGGCTGGAAAGCACCGGATTGTTTGCACCGGATTCTGTTGCCGCCGCTTTTCTTCCGGATTCATTCAAAAACCGTTACGACAAGCTTTATGTAGTCAATTCTCTGCAGGCTCTGGATTTAGCCGCTATCGATATTGCCAACGATAAGGGCAGCGGCGCCTATCTTGTCTATGTTGACATGCCGGCAGATATGTTTATCTATAACGAATTCTGCATGGTTAAACCGACAGAGCAATGGCTGCCCATGCATGACCGTGGCAGCGCTGACAGCTCCGGAACTCAAGCACGCCGCAACGCTTACGCAGAACAATATGCCTGCCTCCTAGGCAAACTCCAAAACTTTATGGACACCCTGACCGCCAAAGGTGCTGATAAAAATGCCGTTGTCGTCATTGAAGGCGTCAGTAGCGCTCAGGATAAAGAATATAAGGAAACAGATCGCACAGAGCTGAATTTTGGCGCCAATCATGCCGTCACCATGGCAATCCGCGATCCCTTGCATAAAGAAAACCTAATAAAGACGGAAATCTGCAAAGCCTCGGACATAACCGCCGCCTATTTGTTCAAAAAAGCCCAATGTACGGAGTTTAAAGGGCTGAATTTGAACGAAGAAGACCGGACACAGTTGAAAAAAGCGCTTTCCGCCCGCAGCATCACGCCGGAAGAAATCAGCAAAGCCGACAACTTCTTTATCCACTGGTATCCGTATTGGCAGAAAGCCAACGGCATTGAAGTTAAAGAACTTCCGAGCGAAACAGCTGTAAAACCGGAACAACAAGCACCGGACAAAACAGCCCTGCAACCGGCAGATGTAAACAAACCGGCGCCAATAACCGAGAATACCATTGTCAAAGAAAACAAAATCATTGAAAAGGAAATCCCGGTTGAACCAGAAGCGCCAACTGCCAGCCTTAAGGCCGAAATGCTCAAAAATCCGCTGACAGAAGAAACACCGGCCATAGACACACCGGAAAGCCAGCCGGAAGCAGCCGTACGACCTGAAGCAAGTACAACCCAAACACAACCAGCGGACAAACAGGAAAATGAACCTCAACCACAACCGATTGAAAATATTGAAACGGTAAAAAACGAGACGCCTCTGTCATCAAACACTGCTGACGCGCCTGAAAATCTTCTGCCGCAAAGCAACGAAGCCTCCCGCCAGCCGGATAATACTGCGGCAACCACGGCACCAGCTGCGGACAAACAATGACATTATCTCCCCTGACTCAGCGCCGGCTCAGCTCTTTTCGCCACAACAAAAGAGCTTGTCTGGCGTTATTTCTGTTCTTGCTGATAATGTTCATCACCTGTTTTTCAGAATTAATTGCCAATGATAAGCCTTTAATTGTCAAATATAAAGGACAATACCTTTTTCCGCTGGTTGTAACCTACAACGATGACTTCTTCGGTGGCGACTTTTCAACCGAAGCAGACTACAAAGATCCGTTTATCGTCAGCCAAATCAATCAAAACGGCTGGATGATAATGCCGATAATTCCGTTTTCTTTCAATACGGTAGACTATAATCTTGACAAGCCGACACCAACACCGCCCTCAGCAGCCCACTGGCTGGGAACTGATGACGAGGGCAGGGACATTGTTGCCCGGATTTTATATGGCATTCGCCTGTCCGTGGTTTTTGCCTTTGTTCTGACGCTGTTTTCATCGCTGATAGGCATTTTTGCCGGTGCTGTTCAGGGATATTTCGGCGGAAAAACCGACATCATTATGCAAAGGATCATTGAAATCTGGGAAGCTCTGCCGCAGTTGTTCATATTGATTATTGCCGCCAGCATTTTCACACCGGGTTTCTGGACTTTGCTGATTATCCTGCTTTTCTTCTCCTGGACCAGCCTGACATCTGTTGTCCGCGCCGAATTTCTGCGTGTGCGCAATTTTGAGTTTGTCAAAGCTGCCAAGGCTCTTGGTGTAGGTAATGGCCGTATCATCCGCCGCCATATTCTTCCTAATGCCGTCATTGCTACCATAACATTTGTCCCGTTTCTCCTCTCTGAGGCCATTGTCTCCCTGACAGCGTTGGATTTTCTCGGGCTTGGACTTTCTGAAGATTATCCCTCTCTTGGCGACTTGGTGCGCCAGGGAAAAGACAATCTTCAGGCGCCATGGATAGGCCTGAGCATATTCGTTGTTTTGTCATCGCTTCTGACCCTGCTTATTTTTATCGGGGAAGGAGTTCGTGACGCTTTTGACTCGAGGAAAACACATGGCTGATTTACTTGAAGTTAAAAACCTAAGCGTATGTTTTAACACAAACAATGGACAATCAACCGCCGTTGACAATATCAGTTTCTGTGTTGCCGGCGGCGAAATTCTCGGTATTGTCGGCGAAAGCGGATCCGGCAAATCGGTCACGGCCTTGTCCCTCCTGCAACTGCTGCCTTACCCGCAGGCTTTTCACCCGACAGGGGCATCCATTAAGTTTGATGGCCAAGAGATTATAAATACTACAGAAAACACAATGCAAAAATTGCGCGGCAACAATATGTCCTATATTTTTCAGGAACCTATGTCGTCGCTCAACCCGTTGCATACCGTTGAAGCCCAAATTTCCGAAAGTCTGATGCTGCACCGCGGTATGAATCGGCAACAGGCACGACGGGAAACACTCCGTCTTTTGACCGCTGCCGGAATAAAAAACGCCCGTAACCGCTTGAAATCATATCCTTTTGAGCTTTCCGGCGGCCAAAGACAAAGGGTAATGATTGCCATGGCAATCGCCAATCATCCCCGGCTTTTGATTGCCGATGAGCCGACAACTGCCTTAGACGTTACCATTCAAGAGCAAATAATTCGCTTACTCCTTGATTTAAGAAAAAAATTAGGCATGGCTATCATTTTTATCAGCCATGATTTGCGCCTCATCCGCAAAATCGCCGACCGCATTATAGTCATGAAAGATGGCAAAATCGTCGAGCAGGGCAATACTGCTGCTATTTTCACCAATCCAAAAAATGATTATACTAAAGAATTAATAAATTCATCTATCAGTTTGATAAATATCAATAAAGCATCAAAAGAAAATATCTTAAAAGCACAAAATCTGACTGTTTCTTACCCATTGAAAAAGAACTTCTGGGGCAGAGTAACGCAAACGCTTTTTGCCCTGAATAAAGTTTCTTTGGAAATAAAAAAAGGCGAATGCCTAGGCATTGTCGGAGAAAGCGGTTCTGGCAAAACAACACTAGGCATGGTTCTGGCGCAACTCATCTCTTATCAGGGAAATATCGAACTTAAAGGTTTACCTGTTAATAGATTGAAAAATAAAGAAATTCATAAACAAATACAAATCGTTTTTCAAGATCCCTATAACTCGCTTAACCCCAGAATGAACATTGAACAAATCATCGGGGAGGGGCTGGAAATACACTTTCCACAGTTAAACCAAGAAGAACGGCGGAAACGCATCATCAACACATTAAAAGATGTCGGCTTGCCTGCTGATATTCTTAACAAATACCCTCATGAATTCTCCGGCGGACAGCGGCAGCGAATTGCTATTGCCCGCAGCCTGGTTATTTCTCCGGAAATAATTGTCTTTGACGAACCAACCTCGGCTCTGGATGTAACGATTCAAGCTCAGGTTCTAAAAATGCTAAGTAAAATCAAAGGGAAATACAATCTAACTTATGTGTTTATTTCACACGATATGACTGTTATCCGCGCAGTTTCCGACCGCATCGCCGTTATGTACAACGGAAAAATCATAGAGCAGGGTGAGGCTAAGCAGATTTTTGAACATCCTCAAGAAGAATATACCCGCCGCCTCATCTCCGCCGCTTTGTAAAAATACACGAATAAAAGAGCACTTTTGTCACTCCTGCTTTATTTAATAAGTAAAATATTACTATACTAACATTAAACCTAAAATATATTTTATTTTGACTTCAAAAAAAACAAAAACCCGCCATCTTAGCCAAACAAGAATTAAGAAAGCTTTCCATTGGCTTCATAAACAACTTTAGCTCTTAATGGGCAGTTATCTCTTTATTATTGGAACAATCCATTTTGAAAACCAAAAATCTATTGTATTTTTCATTAACTTATCAACCATAACAATACTAATCCCCAATATTTCTGCAATTTCCTTATCTGAAAAGCCAGCATTCCTAAGTTTTTCGCAAGTATAACGCTTAGCATACAGATTAACATTAAGATTTTCTCTGCGAGCCTCTTTGTTTACACTCTTTTGAAACTCATGAGAAACACACAGCAGCTCCAATCCTTTTTCACCATCAATAAGTATAATCATTATTACTCTCCCAAACTTAATATGTCAAAAAGCAGGCGAGAACGCTGCCATACAACAGATAAAACAATAAGAAAGAACAACATAATATATAAAGAACGATACCCTCCCCGATAAACAATTTTGTCGCATAATATATATTATGTTAAATTAAGGCTTTTTTTTATGAAAGAGAGGTAAATCACAAACAAAATAAAAAAAAGAAGTTCAATATGATTAAATATTCAAAATCCAAACATTTTACGCTCAGCTTAAGCTGTAAATATACATACAAAACTTCTGAGCTCGTTCTGAGGGCTCGATTTTTAATTAAGTTACTGTTTTATCGAAGAAAAAAATACAGCAAGTTTATTTTCACCTTCAAACTGCACTATCTACACAAATAAAGAGCCACATGCCCGACACTTAATACGCTTTAAGCACAAAAAAAGACCTGCAAACTGCAGGTCTTCCTAAATTTTTCAAGAAAATGATTATCTTGAGTAAAATTCGATAACCAGATTCGGTTCCATTGTGCAAGCATAAGGAACATCATCAAACTTCGGTACGAAAGAATACTTAGCTGTCATCTTCTTAGAATCAACTTCCAGATAACCCGGAACATCTCTGTTTGTAGCTTCAACGGCAGCCAAAACCATCGGCAACTGTCTGGATTTTTCTTTAATTTCAATAACATCACCGGCTTTAACCATATAAGAAGGAATATTTACTTTCTTACCGTTAACTAAAATATGGTTGTGGTTAACAAACTGACGGGCAGCAAATACGGACGGCACAAACTTTGCTCTGTAAACCAAGTTGTCCAAACGGGATTCCAAAATACCGATAAGGTTTTCGGCAGCATCCCCTCTTCTTCTGATAGCTTCGGCATAATACTTGGCAAACTGCTTTTCAGAAATATTACCATAAGAAGCTTTCATTCTCTGCTTGGCATACAACTGAGTACCATAGTCGGTCATTTTCTTTTTTCTGGCACCATGCTGCCCCGGAGCTGTTTCTCTTTTAACAAAAGAAGCGTTGGATTCGCCCCAGATATTTGCGCCATAGCGGCGTGTGGCTTTTTTCTTAGCTTTTACAATACTTTTCATTAAAGTTTTCCTTTATTTTTATCTCAATTTCATTATTGTTCCGGTAGTTTTGGCTTAAATTCAAACCAAACGGGAAGGCACAAAAGCACACATCCGCATTCCCGGAAGTGATTGCAAGTTACCATATATTTTATAAATTTCAAGCGAAATCTGCACTCCGACATTGTTTTTTTCGCCAAATGCTGTTAAAATCCGGCCAGAAGAATAATTGAGGAATAACATGACTTACGATTTTATGTTTTCGCGCGCTTTAGAGCTCCACCAGGACGGACGATTTGCCGAGGCGGAACAGCTTTACCGGCAGATATTGGAAACAGCGCCGAAAAACCCGGACATACTCAATCTTTTGGGATTGGTTGCTCAGGCGCGGGGCGTGCATAACGAAGCCGTCACCCTCTTTTATAAAGCGATAAAAATCAGCCCTGACCATGCGCCCTACCGGTTTAACCTCGCCTTGTCGCTGGCTGAATTGGGCAAACCGCATGAGGCGATAGAGGCTTATCAGAAAATGCTGGCCTTAACCCCGGATGTGAAAGAAGCCTGGTACAATCTGGGACAACTTCACAAAACGCTTGGCAATTTTCAGACTGCTGCATCCTGCTTCCATAAAGCTGCGGCATTAGATAAAACATACGCCGAACCTTTGGTCGGGCTGGCCTTACTTTCCGACGCCCCGGAAAAGGATTTGAACGCCCTTCTCTTCCTTTTCCCAGATTGCGCGGAGGCTCATTACCAGCTCAGCGTTATATGCCTGGAACAGAACCGTTATAAAGAAGCCCTTGCCCATGCCCGGTCGGCATTGGAACTTGCACCGGAATCGACAGACGCCTGCCTTGCCGCAGCTTTTTCCTGTTTGAAGCTAAAAGATGACGCTTCGGCACGGGATTATTTTGCTAAGACCTACGCAATCAATCCTAAATCAGTCCCTGCCCTCGCCGGTCTCGCCGCCATTGCCAGCAGGGAGAGAGAATTTGACAAAGCCGAAGCACTGTTTGTCAAAGCCTTGGAACTTGCACCGAACAACACTGAAGCATTGATAAACTATGCAGACATGCTCTACCAAACCGGACGCCTGCTTGAAGCTGTTGAAACCAGCCGCAAAGCCGTTCTTCTTGCGCCGGACAACCCTGCCGTCAGCAACAATCTTGGAATCATCTGCAAAGACTTGAAAGACTTTGATGAAGCCTTAGGGCTGTTTTTTAACGCCTACAAAAAATCGCCGCAAACAGAAGAATTTTCAGTCAACATTTACGAAACACTCCTGCTTTTACACCGGGAAAAACCGCAGGAAGCTGAACAAATTGCCGCAAACTGGCTTAAAGACAGCCCAGAAAACATCTTTGCCCAACATCTCTCCGCCGCCTTTAACGGACAATCGGACAATAATGGCGACAGCCTGTTTAGCCAAAAACTTTTTGACAATTTTGCCTCTTCCTACGAACAAACTCTGAAAAAACTGAATTACCGCCTGCCCGAGATAATAAAGGAATGCATCGGAACGCCGCGCGGACTGGTTTGGGATTTGGGCTGCGGTACCGGCCTGATTGCCGAACAATTGAAATCTGAAGAAATCAGTTTTATCGGCGTCGACATTTCTGCGGCCATGCTTGACATTGCCCGTTCCAAAAATCTGTATAAAGAACTGATAAACAGCGATATTTTTGATTTTCTGAACAATCCGCCCGCCCCGCCGCCAGCATTGATTATTGCCGCAGACGTTTTCTGCTACATGGGCAGCCTGGAAGGCGTTATCAGCCGTTGCGCCCCCTGCCCTTTGTGCTTTTCCGTTGAAAAAAGCGAAAAAGACGGCTTCTCGATAACAACTGACGGTCGTTATAAACACAATAAAGACTACGTTAACAACTTGTTAACTAAATCAGGATACGCTGAAATAACCATAAAGGAAGCCGTCATCCGCCTTGAAGACGGCAAGCCTGTCGCCGGGTTTGTTTTCATGGCCCGCTGACTTTCTCCACTAAAAAAACATCAGGAGGAATCCCATGACTGATGAAATAATTGATATCTATGATGAAAACATGAATCCTATCGGAACAGCCACTAAAGCGCAGGCACACCGCGAAGGTTTGTGGCACAAGGCTTTCCGTTGCTGGATAATAAAACCGCTGCCGGAAAACAAGTGCAAAGTCTGGATGCAGCTCCGTAGCTCAAACAAACGCCTTTATCCCAACCTCTTGGCCACTTCTGCCGCCGGACACTTAAAAAGCGGCGAACAAAACCGTGATGGCATCCGGGAAATCGAGGAAGAACTCGGGCTGAAAATTCCCCGTGAAAATCTGGTCAAACTTTTTACCTCAAAGCGTTACTACCATGATGACAATATGATTGACAACGAATTTAATCCCACCTACCTTTGTGAAGTAGACAAGGATTTCTCGGAACTGACACTCCAGCCGAACGAAGTTGACGGCATTTTTGAATTTGATTTGGAAGACCTGATTAACCTCTTCAACAAAAAAATAGATAAAATCTTTTCTTCAGGATTGGTCAAAACCGCAGATAACAAAAGCGAATTCAAAACCGGATATTTCTGGCGCAAAGATTTTGTTCCGCATGATGATGGATATTACCCCAAAGTGTTCAATACCATAAAGAGATATCGCGAAGGGCTGTCCCCTGAAGCCGCAGAATAAAAAAAAGCGCTTAAACAAGCGCTTTTTTTTGCAGTTTGCCAAAATTCCTATCAGATAATATCCAGAAGCTGCTGATAAATAATCTGAATTTCGCTGTCATTGGCATCAGCAACGGAACGGCGCATTGCTGTTTTAATAAATTCCCGAGCCAGCCCCTCTTCCGTTTTGCGATGCTTTTGATAATAAACAGCCTGTACGGCACTTTCCAGCTTGTCTATATTTTTCACAAACCGTGCTTCCGGCGTTTCGCCGTCTTCATATTCCCGAAACCAGCGAACAATATCGGGAAAATTTATCTCTTCGGCAATCCGCGCCATAGCCGCCGCCTCGTTGTTGGCCTTTTCTTCCTCACTGATACCGTCATAAGGCGTGATATCCCCGACATAAACTTCTGCCAAATCATGAACAATCGCCATTTTCATACAACGTCCGAAATCCAGCCCCTCCGGCGCCAACAGCAAAGCCAGCAAACTGATGCCGAAACAATGGTCGGCAACGGATTCCGGATTTTCAATATTCTTCCGAATCCACCCCGTTCTTTTCAGCTCTTTAAATTTTCCAAGAATCTCAATTATATTGTCAATATTCTGCATTCCGCCACTCACAAATTTATACTGATAACGCCGCTTTTCAGGGCATAATACGCCGCAAACACAATAACGGCAACAATAACAAGGACAATCCCCCATCCAGCAGACAGGCTTCTGCGGTAATAAAGACCACCACGCCCGGCATGGACATAATTTCCCTTTGGCCCGCTGCCAAAACGCAGCCCCTTGCCGCCGATGGAAACGCCGACACCGGACTTTGACAAATTAACCCGTACCGGACCAATATTAAAGCCTTTTTTCAGATAAAACCCCATTTTATAGCCTCTTTACAAATTATAACTAGCCCCCAGTCCCAAAGAAGAAGCATCATAATCGCTGCCAAAAGTATAATTAGCCCAGCCATATGCCGACAATTTGTCGGAAAAACCATAGCGTCCGCCAATTTCTATCCGTCCCAACGTCTGATTTTTAAGAGCATTCACATTCCGCAAACCGGTAACTTTTACATCACCACCATCACTAAACGTTTGAATCACAAGAGGTCTGACATAAATATTAGCATAACCACCATCTACGTCAATTTTTTTGGTCAGTCTGACACCAAATTCAGCTTCCAACTGACGCAAAGAAGCATACTTGGCAATTTTGCCGGCATTGTCACGAGCATCGTCATAATTAACATCAGTGTAAAAAAGTCCAGCACTCGGCGTAACATAAAGAGACTTAGTCAAAGCATAATCATACCCTAATTCAACACTTCCACCAAACTCTGTACCCTCTGTATCTGATGTAATACCGTCTTTCGTCTTCAAATCAACTTTCTGTATACCGCCATACAACGTAGCAAAGGCCCACCAGTTTCTGCTGTTATGACGATAATACAAACCACCAAGATAGCTGTCGATATCAATTTCAGATCCCATCATTGAATAATAGTGCTCACCATTACCACTCATATCATAATTACCTTTACGATATGAAACAAACAGCCCAAGCTTATTATACAAATCATGTTGCATGGTAGCTCCGGCCTCAAATCCCCAAACGTCAGCATCAATATCAACTTCATCCTTGCTCTTTGACGAATGGTAAACAGCATTAGCCCACATAGCATTAAATGGCTCTCCGTCCCATGAATAATCATAGAAACCGCATCCCGGACAATAAAGACGACTTCCCTGAACCTGACGATCAACATTACCAATCATTCCTCTGGTCTGTTCCAAAGCCGCTACAGGCAAAGCCTGATAAGCCACAACTTCCGGCGCAACCATGCTGCGCCCTGTTACTTTGCCCAAAACAGGCTTATCCGGAACACCGGGAACCTCAGGGACATCTGGAACATCTGGAACATCCGGATCAACATTTTTATCTGGATTATCAACATCGTTCATAACCAAATCCCAGCGATTCGCATTATTTCCGACAGATGTATAGTTAACTTCGTACAAATAAGGGCTTCGGTAAACACGGGAAACAACAAATGACCCCTCATTTCCGGTAGTATCGTTTTCTGATTGGGCAAACAAAATCCCTCCCTTACCACGGATATCTGTATCCGAAGAAGAATGGACAATCATTTTGGTAACCCCTTCAACATTACCGGCAATATGTAATTCATCGGCCGTCATATTATCGGGATTAACATCAACATGCAGAAAACTGTCTGTTGCCGAATAACCTCTCAGCCTGACTGTATCACGATAACCGTTCGCAATATTAAATATGGCGTTATTCAAAGATAACGAAGTCACTGCCGCCGCATCTCGATCAGCACTGCCGTCTGCATTCAGCGACGCAACAAATGCTCCTTTTCCGTCCCAATTCTGAGCAGTCTTATCATCATGTTGATAATCACCGAATTTTAACGTTGTTCCGCTGACAGCCACAGATCCCGCATTCACGATGTCCGCATTTACAGCAACATATTGCGAGGTAGTGCCAGCATCTGCATCAACGATATCATCACCTGTAAAATTATACTTACCATTCTCCAAATTATCATTGATCACCCATGCGCCGCCACCTGAAGTATCGAAAGTAAATACAGATGTATCCGTACCATAAACAGCATTGTAAATTTTTCCGCGACCGGCATCCTGCGTATGGTTTCCGGACATAAAATGCGTATCGGCGTTCGAAGAAAACGTCATATTACTGCGAGTATACACGGCACCACCGTTTTCTGTGGCTGAATTGTTGATAAAATCTCCGGTAATACGTCCTATTTCCTTATGATTTTTAATCGCGCCGCCATTGCCCAAGGTAGCATTTCCGATAAAGTTTCCGTTAACTTCTCCTATTATTCCCATGCCGCCATTATTAATTGCGCCAGCACCATAATCACTGACATTGCTATTGGCTTTATTAGCAATAAAATCCCCGGTTATTTTATCAATTGTTCCCTCATTCAAAATTGCTCCAGCTGCGATTCCTGCTGAATTTCCTATAAAATTCCCAGTAATATTGCCAATTTTTCCATAGTGATAATTATAAAGAGCTCCACCATTCACTTCTGCTGAATTTCCAATAAAATCTCCGGTAATATTACCGAGAGTTTTGCTGTTGCCATTATAAACAGCTCCGCCTGTGCCATTTTTGCCGTTTGCATGATTTCCAACAAAATCCCCAGTAATGTTGCCCATAATACCATTATTGCTGACCGCCCCGCCATTGGTAACAGCCGTGTTGGCAACAAAATCACCGGAAACTTCTCCTACTGTTCCTTCATTGTAAATAGCGCCGCCCGAACCGTCTCCAGGCTCCTGCCCCGCGGCATTGCCTATAAAATTAGCCGTAATATTGCCAATTTCCGAATTTTTGTAATTGTAAATAGCACCACCGTTTCCCTTTTGCCCAGCACGAGCCAATCCAGTGTAGTTGCCAACAAAATCCCCTTGAATATCACCAATTGTCGCCGCATTATAAATAGCTCCGCCGCCATTAGGCGCATAGTCAAATACAAAACTTCCCGAAACGCTGTCTATCGTGTTTCTGCTGTTATTAATTCCACCACCGCTTGAAAAGCCTTTTTTTATGTTAACAAAATCCGCATTGACATCTCCTGATAAAGATGTCTGGCTGGAAGTATATTTAGTCCGGCTGGGATTGTCTGTAAAAGTATACTTAAAATATTGCGTATTACCATTAGGCAGTTCAATTTTTACAGTATCTGTCCCTTCGGCAGAAACTTTTTCCCACGAAATATTTTCCGCTGTTGAAAACTTATTTTGCAACATTGATATTTTGTAATACCGGTTATTAAGTTTTCCTTCAGCATCCGTCTCCTGAACTATAAAATCATAATCATCCTTAGATCCTTCCAAGTATACAAAAGCGCTGGAAGGAATAGACACCGTATCAAAACTGTATGTTTTTCCGCCATACTCAAACAAACCGTCAGCTTTTTCAACCAAGATGCCGGCAGAAGTTCCTGCCAGAACAGTCAACAACTCAGCATCACTGTCTTTAGGCGTGAAGTAATAACCTTTATCGCCAATTGTAACTTTCACAGCACCGTCCGGCAAATCACCGCTTAATTCTGTCAAGCTATATGCTTCGCTTATACCTGGCAATACAGACGAAGCTTCCGCCTTCAAACTATCTAACGTAGGAGCTATAGGCAAAGCAGTTGCCGGCATGCCTAAAAATGTGGTTGCCATTAATGTTATTGTCCAAGAAAACTGTTTAGTCATCTGCTCTACTCTTTATATTTGTCTAACACATACTATATTAAAATACCTATATTTAAATGATTGAAAAAGTACAATAACAGGATAAAAAAATCAACAAAATATTTACAGCATTAAACGTCAAAAACATCAATATTTTCTAGAAATTTTAAACGGCTCCTCCAAAAAACAAAAAACAGGAAATTTACTCAAATTTCCAATTTTATCTGTTTTTATTTCAACTTATTTTTTATTTTTGCAACATCACTGTTAAATTCTATCTCTGAATTTCTGCAAACCCTGTTTGATATTAAAAACATTAACAATCTATAAAAACACAAAAAAAAGCCATCTGATGTATCACCCTTATGAACTTTTGTTTTTTTCGATAAAAACAGGCTCATTTGTGATGATAAATCAAATGGCTATTTTTAATGGCGGAGAGTACAGGACTCGAACCTGTGCATCGTTATTCACGATGACGGATTAGCAATCCGCTGCATTACCACTCTGCCAACTCTCCATCAGTACCGTGGTACGCAGATATATTTATATGATGTTTCTCTCAACGTCAATATAAAAATTAAAAATAATCCATATTATTTTTAATTTGACATTTTAAAGACATAATTTTACACTTTGTCTATCGTTTTTATTATTATAACACTATAAATTTTATGCTTTATGAAAAAGTTCTTATTATTAGCTTGCGGAGCTTTTATGTTATTATGCCTTAGCTCCTGCGGAATTTGGGAACTCAGCCGGCCGCCGTCCTATCGTTGCAGTTATGCCGTACCGCCGCCGCCACAAACTCCCCCGCCGCCTTACTATCGTCCGGCACCGCCCCCTCCGCCTGAAAAAAAGCCCAATAAGCACAGGCCGAAACAAAAAAAACCGGACAGAGAACCCCGGCGTGCTTACCCGCTCCGACCGTTGTAATCAAAGAAAATCCCTAAAGTCTTTCCGGCCTTAGGGATTTTTTCTATTCCAAAACAATAGAGAGATAAGCCATCACCACAAAACCGAGAAACACGGCTGCGGCAGATTTCTGGCTTTTCTTAGTGCTATATGTTTCCGGCAAAATCTCATTGATAATAACAAACAGCAACGTCCCACCGGCCAAAGCCATACCAACAGGTACAATCTTCTCGTTCATCTCCATAATCGAAATACCGATAAGCGCGCCAATCGGCTGTACCAGTCCGGTACAACTGGCATAAAATGCCGCTTTCAAACGGGAATACCCTGCCCCGACCAATGAAATCGCCACGGTCAGCCCCTCAGGAATATTCTGCAAAGCAATACCGACAACCAAGCTGAGCGGATTATAAAGTTCATCCCCGCTGTATGCCACGCCGACCGCCAACCCTTCCGGCAGTTTGTGAATGCTGATGGCAATAATAAACAGCCAACAGGAACGCAGACTGATATTAGGCCCGTGATGTCCGGCAGAATTATGCTCATGCGGCAATAATGCATTCAGCAGCCACACAAGAACAACGCCGGAAAACAAAGCACCGACAAACCAATACCCGGCCACATGCCTGTCCGGCACAAAACGGAGAATCCCCTCAAGCGATGGGCTGAGCAGCGAAAAGAAAGACGCCGCCAGCATAATTCCTGCCGCAATATTCAACATCACATTGATATATTCCCGGGAATATTTTTTCTTCAAAAAAATCATAAAACCACCGACACCGGTAATCAATCCGGCAATCAGCGCCGCCGTAAATCCCTGAATAAAAACGTCATTAACCATTTTGCTTTATCCTCCGATATTTTCCATATACTGCTCACACCCCCCTGTCACGGACTTTTCGCATAATCCGTCCATAATAGGGAACCATATGTTTTTCAAGACACCTTTCGGGAATTTCCTCAAGCTTTATCCATGCCACGCCGGAATTTTCATCCGGCTTAATTCTGAGCGGAACAGTTTCATCCGCTTCAAAAAGATAAACCACATTATAATGCAAATGCCGTGGCACAAACTTGCCTTTTTTGACATGATTGCTGACCGACAGAACATTAATATCAAGCGGCATATTCAACAGCGGACGAACATTCTCAACTCCCGTTTCTTCCTGCGTTTCCTTAACCGCCACAAACTGCAAATTCTGCACGCCATCAGCATGCCCGCCGATCCATGCCCAGGAATTAAACATATTGTGAAAAATCATCAGCACTTTATCCCGCGCCGGATTGACAACCCAGGCCGACGCGCTGAAATGTCCCGGCAGATTCTCTCGGGCAAAAGCCTTATCGCCAAAAGCGTCGATAAACTGCAGAAAAGAAGCCTTCTCCGCCGCTTCAATATCATCTTCCGGCTGATAATCGCTGATGATTTGCTTCCAATCCATATATTTTTCCTTACAAATGGCTCTTTTCCGACGAAACGACCTCTGCCGCGCATTTCTGCCCGGTTTCCACAGCTTTGTCAACATCTCGGGACTTGAGATACTCATACAAAAAGCCGCCGGCAAAAGCATCCCCCGCACCGGTCGTGCTTACCGGATGTTCAATGGCTAAAGCCTCATAACGGCGAATATTCCCATTTGACCGACATTCCACACCGTCTGCCCCCAATGTCTTCAGTACAAGGGGCGGCTGTGCGTTTTCCGGCAAATCCGCGGCCGCATATTCTGCCTCATTACCAAACAAAACCGTCACATAAGGCATCAGTCGCAACAGGCGTTCCCGGTTTTCCGCAACAATTTTCGGGTCAGACAGCGTAAACGCCGTTTTCACGCCGGAAACCCGGGCAAGGCGCAGCAGCATATCAACAACGGCGCCGTTACCGTCCAGCCAATAGCCTTCGACAAACAGCCACCCGGCATTAATAACCTCTTTCCAATCAATATGGCGGTCACGAATATATTTTGAAGCCCGACGTTTGGCACATACCGTTTTTTCACCGTCTTCGTCAACCCAAACTACCGTACAGCCGGTTCCTTCTTCCGCACTGACATTCATCTGGTCGCAAATACCATAAGCCGCCAGTTCTTCGCCAAAGAAACGCCCGGCTTCATCTCCGCCGATTTTGCCGCAAAAACCGCAGATACCGCCAAGCTTGGCATAGGCTTTCAGAGAATTTGCCACAGATCCGCCGCATGACGTCACCGCCGCAGCATCAACAAAAGACAGCATTTGTTCAAATTCTTCTTCCGTCGTATGCATATAGCCGCCCCTGCTCTGCCGCAGCCGTTCATAAAACGGATTATCAGCCCGCAGAGGTACGGAGAAATCAACAACGGCATTGCCGAAACCAAGCAGTTTGACCATCAGCCTATCCCAGTTTTTCTTTCAAAAGCTTATTCACAATTCCCGGATTAGCCTTGCCCTTGCTGGCTTTCATCACTTGACCGACAAACCAGCCGAACAGCCCCTGCTTGCCGTTTTTATAGGCGGCGACATTATCCGGCGCACTCGCCAGAACCTCGTCAATCACCGCTTCAATGGCATCGCTGTCGGTAACCTGAACCAAACCTTTTTCCTCAACGATTTTTTCAGGATTATCACCGCTTTCGGCCATAAGCGCAAACACTTCTTTGGCCGTCTTGCCGTTAATAACTTCCTTGCTGACCAGTTCAACCAAACGGCCGAGGTTTTCCGCAGAAACCGGAGAATCTTTTAGATCGAGTTTTTTCTCGTTCAACATGGCAAAGAAATCGCCCATCAGCCAGTTAGCCACCTTTTTGGCATCATGCCCAGCCGCTGCTTTTTCAAAAAAGTCAGCAACTTCCTTGTTCTCGCAAATCACAATTGCATCATAAGGAGTCAACCCTAACTTATTGACAAAGCGTTCTTTTTTATCGTCAGGTAGTTCGGGGATTTCCTTACGAACCGCTTCCAGATAATCATCACTTAAAACCAACGGCGCCAAATCCGGTTCAGGAAAATAACGGTAATCATGGGCAAATTCTTTTTTGCGCATTACTTTCGTCTGCCCGGTTGACGGATCAAACTGCCGTGTTTCCTGAATGATTTCACCGCCGTTTTCATAGACATCTATATGTCTTTTCGCTTCATTTTCAATGGCTTGCATAACGAACTTAATGCTGTTGACGTTTTTCATCTCGCAGCGGGTGCGCAGCTCATCAGAGCCATAAGGCCGTACAGAAACATTAACGTCACAGCGCATAGACCCTTCATCCATATTGCCATCACAAGTCCCCAGATAACGCAGAATAGAACGCAGTTTTTTCAGAAAAGCCCCGGCCTCTTCCGGCGCGCGGAAATCTGGTTTGGTAACAATTTCCATCAATCCGACCCCGGCGCGATTCAAGTCGATAAAGCTCTTTTTCGGGTCAATATCATGAATTGACTTGCCGGCATCCTGTTCAATATGCATCCGTTCAATGCCGATGGATTTGACGCTTCCATCCGGCAGATCAATTAAAACCTCCCCTTCCCCGACTATCGGATATTTGAATTGTGTAATCTGATAACCCTGCGGCAAATCGGCATAAAAATAGTTCTTGCGGGAAAAGTTTGAATATTTATTGATTTTTGCCCGCAGCCCGATGCCGGTCTTGACCGCCTGATGCACGCATTCTTTGTTCAAAGTCGGCAGCATTCCGGGCATTCCGGCGTCAACAAAAGAAACATGTTCGTTCGGGTCGGCGCCAAACTCGGTAGAAGCGCCGCTGTAAATCTTGGATTTTGAAATAATCTGGCAGTGAATTTCCAAACCACAGATAACTTCCCATTTTCCCTTGGCTGTTTCGATAACAAATTCTGACATTGGCTTACTTCCTTGCAAAATTAACGTCTTTTTCCAACACATGAGCGGCTTTCAGCACGCTTCCCTCATCAAAAGGCCGGCCGATAAGCTGCAGCCCCAGAGGCAGACCGCGGCGGCTCAGCCCCGCAGGTACGCTCATGGCCGGAAGCCCCGCCAAACTGACCGAAACCGTAAAGATATCATTCAGCCACATGTTAATCGGATTTTCCTTCATTGACTTGTCGCCGATTGTAAAAGCGTCTGTCGGTGCCGTCGGCGTCAGAATAACGTCACATTTCTTAAACGCCTCCTCAAAATCGTTGCGGATAAGACGGCGGACTTTCTGCGCCTTGAGATAATAGGCGTCATAATAACCGGCGGACAACACATAAGTCCCAATCATAATACGGCGTTTGACCTCTTTGCCAAAGCCCTCGGAACGGGTGTTGATATACAAATCATCCAGATGCTGCCCCGGAACACGCAGCCCATAACGAATACCGTCATAACGCGCCAGATTGGACGACGCCTCTGCCGGAGCAATAATATAATAAGTTGCCAGCGCATATTTGGTGTGCGGCAGGGAAATATTGACAATCTCCGCCCCGCGGGATTTTAAAATATCAATTCCCTTGTCCCAGCTTGCCGCCGCTTCGGCATTAAGCCCTTCCGGGCGATACTCCGCCGGAATACCGATTTTCATACCACGGATATCACCATTCAGAAAACTTTCAAAATCAGGCACATCAACCGGCGCCGATGTCGAATCTTTGGCATCATGGCCGCACATATTATTCAGCAAGACCGCACAGTCACGAACATCTTTGGCAATCGGCCCTGCCTGGTCAAGCGAAGACGCAAAGGCAATAATGCCATAACGTGAACAACGTCCGTAAGTCGGCTTAATCCCGGTAACGCCGCAAAAAGCGGACGGCTGTCGAATTGAACCGCCGGTATCAGTTCCGGTTGCCGCCGCGCACATATCAGCCGCCACAGCCGCCGCCGACCCGCCGGAAGAACCGCCGGCCACCAGCCTTTCATCACTGTCTTTGGCTTTCCAGGGATTAACCACCGGTCCAAAATAAGAAGTTTCGTTACTGCCGCCCATGGCAAACTCGTCCATATTCAGCTTACCGAGAACGGAAATTCCGGCATCCAGTAACTTCTCTGTCACGGTTGATTCGTACTGCGGTATAAAACCGTCAAGAATATGCGAACAAGCCGTCGTACGTATTCCCTTGGTACAAAACAGATCTTTAATGCCCATGGGAATTCCCTGTAAAGCCCCGGCCGTTCCGGCAGCATATTTCTCGTCGGAAATCCGGGCCTGTTCCAAAGCAATTTCGGGCGTTTCCAAAACATAGGCATTCAAAGCCCGCCCTTCTTCCATTTTCTTAATATAAGCTTCCGTCAGTTCGACAGAAGTAAATTCTTTCTTTTTCAAGCCTTCTCTGGCTTCGGCAATCGTTAATTTTGTTAAATCTGACATTTTCTTACTCGCAAAATCTGTATTTATTCCCTCTCAGGCACATAGAGGAGTTTAGCCTGTACAATTTTGAGTGAAAGCGAAGAATGAGGCTTATAATAAGATTTCAGGGCGGAGGAAGCGGAGTGTCAAAAGCTGTACATGAGCATTCCGACGACCCGCAAAATCTGTATTAGAAGACCGCTATACGCTTTCACCCTTACTCTACGACTTTGGGAACCACATAATACCCATACTCCGCCGACGGCGCATTAAAAAGAACGGCATCACGCTGATTGCCGTCGGTAATTTCATCCGCGCGCAGAGAAAGGGAAAAATTGTTAACCGTTTCCAAGGGTTCGACGGCTTCGGTGTCAACTTCGTTCAGTTGCTCCACCCAATTGAGAATATTGTTAAACTCATCTTTGGTTTCATCAATCTTATCGGCGTCAACCTTAAGACGCGACAAGAAAGCAATGCGTTTTACGGTATCTGTATCTACAGCCATAATTTGCTTACCTCTTTTCTAGTAGTTGATTTTGAACGGTGGAAGCACCGTTTCATATTGCAGTCTGTTCAGCATTCTAATATCATTGACGTCAAAGCCCATCTCTTTAACCGCCTTATTAACAGATATTTTCTGAGAACCGCCTATTAACTCGGACAGCTTTTGCTGAAAATTCTTTTCCCCCGGATAATAGACAATGACATTGGCATAGCGTTTTTCATCTTTGAGTTCTTTATAAAGCCAGTCAGCCGCGGCATCAATCCCGCCGATTTCATCAACCAGTCCCAAACGAACCGCATCGGCCCCGCTGAACACTCTGCCCCGTGCCAGCTTGTCCATTTCCTCAAGCGACATATTGCGCGCTTGTGCCGCCTTAGCGGTAAAGTCTTTATAAACGTTGTCAAGCGAAGCGTTAAATATCTCGGCCTCACGCGGCGTAAACTTATGGTTGGCGCTCATAATTCCGGCATTGTCGCCGATATAGATATTCCCCCAGTTAACACCGAGCTTCTCCCATAATCCGGCCAGAACCATCTTGCCGCCAAATACACCGATAGAACCGGTAATCGTCGTCATCCCGGCAAAGCTCTTATCTCCGGCCAAAGCCACGAAATAACCGCCGGAAGCCGCATAATTGCCCATTGTCACCACAACGGGAATATTGTGTTTTTCCTTAAATTTTACAATAGCATTGCGAATTTCGTTTGACGCCGTATAGCTGCCTCCCGGAGAATTAATTCGCAGAATCAGCCCCTTAAGCAGCGGTTCTTTTTCCACCTCATAAAGATCTCGCAGGAATGTGTCCGACCCGGTCGTCAGTTCGCCGCTCCAGGGATCAAGATTGCTCTCGCCACCGGTAATCGTCCCCTCAATCACCATATAGGCAATTTTTCCGGGCTGGGAAGATGTCTTTTTCTTGTCAGACATAACGCGATAATAATCGGAAGCGCTGAGTACCTTGGCATCGACATCTCGTTCCAAACGGCGGATATAATCAGTCTTGAATTCCAAATGGTCAACCAAACGCTGTTTAAAAGCTTCTTCTGAAAAAATCGGCGCCCGGTTAACCATCTCAATCAGCTTTTCTTCCGGAATATGACGCATATCACTGGCATCCATCGTAAAAACCATATGCATCACTTCCGCCAGCTTAGTCATTTCCGAGCGAAATTCTTTGCTCATTTTGCTGTCCGTCAGCGGCGCAGCCCCGCTCTTATATTCGTAGCGGGCATAAAATTCAGGCTCTATGCCGACTTTATCCAAAACGTCACGGAAAAACGGAACTTCCATGGCCACGCCGGTAATGCCGACCTCTGAGTTTGGCATCAGTGAAATTTCATTAAACCCGGTTGCCAGATAATATTCGTTGGTACCGCCGCCCATAGCGCCAAAACCGTCGGAATAAATATAAGCTCTCTTGCCCGATAACTTAAAAGAATGGATTTCATCCTTAAGTTCCTGAATTTGCGCCATACCAAGGCCGGACACACTGACATTCGCAGCAATAGCCTTGACTTTTGGATCTAATTTCGCTTGTCTGATAAGCGAAATTAAATCATAAAAGGAAAGCTGCGGCCGGCCGGAAAATTCGCCAAACAAATCTTCACTTCTGATTTCATTAATCGGGGCATCAAAATTAATTGTCAGCAAAATTTTATCCGGAACTTCAACAAAGTAATCACGCTCACTGCTGAAATAGCTGTAAATCAGCCAGCCAAGCCACACAGTAAGCAAGCCGATGACCGCTAGCGTATACATAACAGCCTTTTTCAGGACATCGCCCCAATAACCTTTTCTTTCTTCACCCGGAAGCGCATTATTTTCCATACGTTTCAACCTCTGTTCTGTTTTTCACGGCAAAACCGCCGGGGATAATCGGCCGGCGGTCAGACACTGCTTATTTGCTCAAAATCCAAACCGGAGTTTAGAAATCCATCAAAACCTGACCGGATTCGTGAGCATTATCCAAAGCAACCATACCGATTGAATGATAACCGGCATCAACATGCAAAACTTCACCGGTAATGGCAGCGCCGAGCGGCGACAACAATGCCAAGGCGGCAGCACCGACTTCATCCTGCGTCACATTGCGTTTCAACGGTGCGTTGAGTTCGTTCCAACGTAAAATCTTGCGAAAATCACCGATACCGGAAGCTGCCAGAGTCTTAATCGGGCCGGCGGAAATGCCGTTAACGCGAACCCCCTGTTTACCGAGGTCAACAGCGGCATAGCGGATAGCAGCATCCAAAGCTGCTTTGGCAACACCCATAATATTATAGTTAGGCAGAGTTCTCTCACCGCCGAGGTATGTCAATGTAACAATAGAACCGCCGTCATTCATAATCGGAGAAGCGCATCTGCAGGCTTCCAGAAAAGAATAGCATGAAATATGCATCGTATTCAGAAAGTTCGGCAGAGTCGTATCAATCGTCCGGCCTTTGAGTTCATTCTTGTCAGAGAAAGCAATGGCATGAACAACAAAATCAATCTTGCCCCATTTTTCACCCAGCTCTTTAAAGCAGGCTTCGACACTGGCAGAGTCGGTAACGTCACATTTAATCAGCATCGGCGGAAAATCCAGCTGTTCGGCCAGCGGTCTTACTCTTTTTTCCAAAGCTTCGCCCTGATAGGAAATCGCAATCTGCGCGCCTTGGGCGTTCAATGCCTGGGCAATACCCCATGCAATCGACTTATCATTTGCCAGGCCCATAATCAGGCCTTTTTTACCTGCCATTAAAGAAGAGGCTGTTGTCATAATATTTTCCTTTGCTTTTAAAAAAATATATAATAAGTTTACAATTAATGTTACATTCTTATTATAGAATTTCGATAAATTTGTAAACAATTTTTTTTGAGAGTTGCATATGTCATTTAAAATAAAAGCAGAAAACGCCCTTCGTACAATCAGCGAATTTTCATATTTTCTGATTCGCCGCGCCCGCAATGACACAATTTTCCGCGTTGCCGCCTCCCTGAGCTACACCTCGTTGATAGCCATTGTCCCGCTGTTTGCCATCGGCCTGTCCATCTTCTCGGCCTTTCCGGCTTTTGAAAGCATCCGCGACCAGATTCAGGAAATGCTCCTCCGCAATCTGGCGCCAACTCTCGGCAATGAAGTCAGCGCATATTTTGCCGACTTTCTCAAGGCATCCGCCGGCTTGACAACCATCGGCGTCATCAGTATCGTCGTCACCTCGATTATGCTGCTCTCCACCATTGAAAACAGCTTCAACTTCATTTTCCGGGTTTCGCGCCCCCGTCACATCACCACAAAAATCACCCTTTACTGGACGGTCATCACCCTCGGGCCGCTGCTGCTCGGCGCAGCATTTTCAATCCGCAGCTATTTCTTTGCCCTGCCCGGCCTGTCCGCGGAAAATATTGATGCCAGCATTCTGTTGAGCACGATGCTGCCGGCACTGATGACCATTGTCGTCCTTATGATTATCTACATTTTCGTTCCCAACAAAAAAGTCCGTTTTACCAATGCGGCCTGCGGCGCACTGATAGCCATGCTGTTATTTGCCATTTTACGCAAATGTTTCGGCATGACGGTACAGGCCAGTGCCGCCTACCAGACTCTATACGGCGCTCTGGCAATCATCCCCATCTTTCTGGTCTGGATGTATTCCGCCTGGTCGGTGGTTATTTTCGGCGCTGTTGTCACCGCCGCGCTTGATGATTTTCAGGGAATGGACCGCCGCAGCCTAAAAAAAAGCATTGTCCTGAATGACCCCGAAAAACGCGATTTTGTGAAAAATCACCCGAGCCGTAAAAAACTCTTGCAAAAAGAACAAAATTAGTACATTATCTTTTTCATAGGATAAATCCGATACACCGATTGCGTTTTTTCGCCGGAAGTGGATAAATAAGTATGTAACTAATTTTTTTGAGAAGAAAGAAACTGTAATGGAAAAAGATAAAGCCCTCGACGCCGCCCTCAGCCAAATCGAACGTGCCTTCGGCAAAGGTTCGATTATGCGGCTCGGACAGCAGTCCAATATTGACATTGAAGCTATTTCAACCGGTTCTCTCGGCATTGATATCGCCTTAGGCATCGGCGGTCTGCCCAAAGGCCGTATCATCGAAATCTTCGGGCCGGAAAGTTCCGGTAAAACCACCCTCGCCCTGAGCGTCATTGCCCAGGCGCAGAAAAAAGGCGGGACCTGTGCTTTTATCGACGCCGAACACGCGCTTGACCCGGCTTATGCCAAGAAAATCGGCGTAGACATTGACAGCCTGTTGATTTCTCAACCGGATGCCGGTGAACAGGCTCTGGAAATTGCTGACACTTTGGTACGTTCCGGCGCCATCGACGTTTTGGTTGTCGACTCTGTTGCCGCCCTGGTACCGAAAGCCGAACTCGAAGGTGAAATGGGTGATTCTCATATGGGTCTGCAAGCCCGCCTGATGAGCCAGGCACTGCGCAAACTGACCTCCACGGTTTCCCGCTCCAACACGCTGATTATCTTCATCAACCAGATTCGTATGAAAATCGGTGTCATGTTTGGCAACCCGGAAACGACAACAGGTGGTAACGCGCTGAAATTCTATGCTTCCGTCCGCATGGACATCCGCCGTACCGGCGCTATCAAAGACAAAGAAGACGTCATTGGCAGCCAGACCCGCGTTAAGATTGTCAAAAACAAGGTTGCCCCGCCGTTCAAAGTCGTTGATTTTGACATCATGTATGGCGAAGGAATTTCCAAAACCGGAGAATTGCTTGACCTTGGCGTCAAAGCCGGTATTGTTGAAAAAGCCGGCGCCTGGTTTTCCTATAAAGGTGACAAAATCGGCCAGGGACGCGAAAACGCCAAGATTTTCTTAAAAGAACATCCGCAGATTGCTGATGAAATCGAAAACAAAATCCGCGCCGATGCCGGACACCTCACCACGGAAATGATTGGTGATGAAGAACCTGCCGCCGAAACGGAATAAAGCCATTCTTAGTATCAGACAAAACCCAAGCAGTTTTTCCTTTGCTTGGGTTTTGTTTTTATAAAAAACATTTCTTGCTACTTTGCCACATAAAAAAATAAATATCATCACAAATTTACATCCCCCCAAAAAACGCCTTTCGGAGTCGCACAAACCGGAAATTTTTCTTAAAACATCATCAAACAGTACCCCGTTTTTCTTTGTCAATAACACCTATCTCGCCTAAAATCGACAGATATATCATTGAAATACCATACTTCACGAATAAATTAGACAAATTTTTCATTTTATGCTTGACATTTGTCAACAGACTGTGTTATGTTGTTTTCATCAAATTACAATTTTTTTTATTATTAACAATTTAAATTCATATCTTATGTGTAAGAATGCTAAAATCGCGTGTGAGAAACTGAGTGCTGACTACGTTGCAAACAAAACTAAGACGCCCTTTGAAAGAATATACACCGTTGTTATCAATCCGAACGGCGGTCCGAAACACAATAAACACAATCAGATCGGACAATTCAAGAAAGGCGTTCCTTACATTGTTTGGGCAACCGACATCACAAAGGCAACAGTCACCATCCGCGACTTAAAGAGTAAAAAGAGCACGGAAGTTGACAGCTGCGAATGCCAGTTCACCAACATCAGTGAACTTGAGCTAAACGGTATGAAATATGTGGAACGCCAGATAAACGGTGTTTACCATTATGTTTCCGCCAAGAAAGCCCCTGCCAACAAAAAAATTTAACCTGCCAATCTTTTTACCTTAAAGACTAAAAACACAATCAAACACTCGCCGCATGTTCGAATGCCGCGAGTGTTTTCTTTATAAAAAATCTTACCTTTCAAATTCCGCCAGTTTCAAAAAAATACAAATTATATAAAAAAGTTCTTGACCTTTATAAGATATTTGAGTAAAAGTTTCTCGTAAATGCAATATCACAAATCCATGGAGAGGTGGCAGAGTGGTTTAATGCAGCGGTCTTGAAAACCGTCGAGGGTGCGAGCCCTCCCAGAGTTCGAATCTCTGCCTCTCCGCCAATTAAAAGAAACGCCCCTTACGGGCGTTTTTTTTAATTGATGAGGAGAGCTGGATTTGAACTCTGGAAGAAAGAGTTCGACAAGGACGAGAGGCAGACGCAAGTATGCCGCTGAGGCGAAGCCGAACGAGGACGCAGCGTCCAAGGCTTTTTGCAAAAAAAAGAGCAGAATTCATCCCCCTGCTCTTTTTTTCACGTTTACACCTGGTCTATGCTTCTTTTGACATGCGCCAAAATCTCATCAACCGTTTCATCAAAAGCCAGTTTCATGTCCATTATATCCAAAACCTTAGCCGCCAAAGACAATGAACGGTCATAATCGGCTTCATCATCAATACCGGCTTTCCACATGGCCTCTTTTTTGCTAAAACTGTCATTAATACCGATAAGTTTCAGACAGTCGGCTCTGTATTGCGGCGGAACATCAACAAATCCCCGCGGCTTGAGCATATCTTCCCAGTAATCGGCCTGACGCACAACCCAGCGGCTGTATTCCACATCCGGCATACACCGTGCATCATCATATAACATCTCATTGACATTATAAAGATGCGTCACCACATGAACATGCTCCCAGTTGTTTTCCTGCGCTTTTTGAACAACTTCTTCATAAAAAGCACGGCTGTCTTTTTTTGTTACCCCCTCGCAAAGACGATTGTCCTCAAACAACGGCGCACAATCGGTCATCAGTGAAATCACCTGAGCCGTCGCTGCACAACGCGGTGTCGGAGAATAAAAAATCGCATCAACCTTTTTAGCCTGACGAACCAACAGCGGACAAAGCAGACCTGTATCGGCAATACCGAAAGACGTAATCGGAAAAGCAGACATCATTTCATAAGCGGCATGACGTCCGACAGTCAAATAAACACTCATAATTGTAAATTTTATAAATTAGACATAAAAATTAATTTTCAGGCTATTCTAACCTTACTTTGTTGAAAGTCAATTTATTTTTTGCTGATAAATTTCGACCCTTTAATATAATAACGCCACGGTTTATCTTTATATTCCTCGGCATAATCAATTCCGACCCGCGGCACGGCAACACAAACGCAAGCCTTGGTTTTTGGCGACAACCAAACTTCATCTCCGGACAAATCGGCGCCGTTCAGGCCGCGGTCAATTGCCAAAGCCTGACAAAGTTTTCCCGGTCCGGTCGTCAAATTCTCAAGCTTGTCACACTTGCGCAGACGCTTCATGACGTCAATGCCGGCAACAGGTTCAAGACTGCGGATTAGTATGGCGTTGGCCTCGCCTACGCCGCTGACCACGACATTAAACTGGTTATACATCCCGTAAACAAAGAAAACATAAGCCACACCGCCTTTCTCAAACATAACGGCATTGCGCTTGGTTTTGCGGTTCAGATAAGCATGACAGGCCTTGTCTTCCGCCCCGATATAAACTTCCAGCTCAGTAATTTTTCCGGCCAATACTTCTCCCGTCGGCAAGCGGCGGCATAAATAAGCGCCAAGCAAAACTTCTCGAGCCACGTCAAAAGGCTCGCGCAAATAATCTTCTTCCCTGATTCGCTCGTCAAACATAAAACATTCCTCACAAAAAAAGTATCTTGCCGTAACAAGATACTTTCCTTTTAGTTAAAATTGCCCTAACTAGGCCAACTTCAGATTTCCGGCTGAAGTCTTGCCTTTTTCGGTAATCAACTCATAAGATACTTTCTCATTTTCGTTCAGGCTTCTCATGCCGGCTTTTTCAACCGCTGAGATGTGAACAAAAACATCTGCCCCACCGTTGTCAGGCTGGATAAATCCATAACCTTTTTTAGAGTTAAACCATTTAACTGTTCCTGTTGCCATTGTATTAAATCCTTATATAACAGGTTGTAACAACGTTAACTTAACGCAAAACATCAAGCAACGAAATAACATCTTTCTCATTGTGGGGGTATCTTATTTAAGGCTAGATTATTCAGATAATTAGATAAATAAAAAAAACTCATAAACCACAGAGCTGCGCTATTCATTTATTATAGTAAGCTAAATAAATTAAATAGCAAGCAAAATAAAAATTATTTTTCCTTACAGTATAATTTATACTTGCCCATGCTGCTATACAAACTTTTCCTAGCGCTCAAACAACTTCGCCACCTGCCCCACCTTTAACTCCACATAAGTCGGCCGTCCGTGGTTGCATTGCCCGGAATGTTCTGTTTGTTCCATTTCGCGTAACAGATGGTTCATTTCTTCTATAGTCAGACGACGGCCGGCCCGGACTGAACCATGACAGGCAATTGTTGCGCAAACCAGATGAAGTTTTTCGCTAAGAGAATATTCTTTACCCCATTCGGCCATTTCCTGAGCCAAATCTTCAACCAGTTTTTTGACATTGCAATCACCAAGAAGCGCCGGAATCTCCTGAACAATAACCGCTGACGGCCCAAATTCCTCAATCACCAGACCAAGCTTCTTAAGCTCTTCCGCCGCTTCGATAATCCGGGTTTTGTCGCTGAGCGGCAGCTCCACAACTTCGGGAATAAGCATCATCTGCGTCGCAATCCGCTGCTCATTCATCAGACTGCGCTTGAGCTTTTCCATAACGATACGCTCATGCGCCGCGTGCTGGTCAATAATGATAATGCTGTCTTCATTTTGGGAAATAATATAAGTATCATGAAACTGCGCCTTTGCCAGTCCCAAATACCCCGGTTCTTCAGCATTGATACCGCAATTTTCAGCCACTGTCGCCGCAGAAGGAACCTCATCGGCCTTAACCGAATAAGCCCTCTCCAACTCAGGCAAAGCCGCCTGACGCCTGGGCGCAGCATAAGGCAGCGGTGACAGCAAAAAAGAACGCCGCGGCTGAACATCTGACAGACTATGCTCCTGCAAAACGGCAGTATCGTCACTTGAAGTTTGTGTGATACATGACTGATTTTCATGAACAAATTTGGAGATATTAATTGTTTCAGCCGAACGATTGGCACCATTGTTCAACGCATAACGGATAGCACTGACCAACAGCCCGCGCACCAGGGCATTGTCATAAAAACGGACTTCCGCCTTGGTCGGATGCACGTTCACGTCGACATAAGCCGGGTCAATATCAAAAAACAAAGCGCACAAAGGATAACGATTGGAAGCCAGCACATCCTGATAAGCACCTCTGATAGCACCCAGCAACAGCTTGTCACGCACCGGACGATTGTTAACAAAAAGATATTGGTTAAGTGAATTGGCTTTGTTCAAAGTCGGCAACGACACAAAACCGCTGATACGCAAATTATCCCGCTCCGCGTCAATCGGCAGCGAATTTTCGCCGAAATCGCGTCCCATAACCTCGGCCAATCGCTGCAGCCGCGCGTCAAACAATTCGCCCTGACAGGCATTCAGGGAAATTTTTCTTTTGCCGTCTATCGTCAGATAAAAAGAAACCTGCGGATTAGCCATAGCAATACGATTCATCATGTCCGCACACTGCCCGCTCTCCGACTGCGACGTTTTCAAAAACTTAAGCCGCGCCGGTGTGGAATAAAACAAATCCCGCACCTCAATCCGCGTTCCCTGCGGATAGGCCGCCGGCACGGGCTCGCCCTTTTCGCCGCCGTTAACCTCTATTTTCCAGGCCGTATCCGCGCCCTTTGCCCGGGACGTAATTGCCAGCCGCGCCACAGAGGAAATAGACGGTAACGCTTCGCCGCGAAACCCCAGAAAATTGATGTTGAACAAATCATCGTCCGGCAGCTTTGACGTTGCATGGCGCTCCACGGCAAGTTCCAGTTCTTCCGGTGTCATGCCCTTGCCGTTGTCCACCACCGTAATCAGGCTTTTGCCGCCGTCGACCAAAGTAACTTCCACGGAAGTCGCCCCGGCGTCAATCGCATTTTCCACCAGCTCCTTAACCACCGAAGACGGACGCTCAATCACCTCGCCTGCGGCGATTTGGTTAACCAGATTGGACGGCAGGATTCTTATCGGCATATGCTTCTACTTTCTCATCGCCCGGATTGTCTTAATCAACGCATTGGTAGAACTGTCATGCTTCAGCTCATAAACATTATTCTGCAGTTCCGGCAGAATATTCAAAGCCATCTGCTTGCCGAGTTCAACCCCCATTTGGTCATAAGAATCGATATTCCAAACCATTCCCTGAACAAAAACCTTGTGTTCATACATGGCAATCAGGGCTCCGAGAGAATACGGGTCGACTTTTTTCAGCAAAATCAGATTGGAAGGACGGTTTCCCGGGAAACTCTTGAATTTTTTCAGAAAACTGATTTCTTCCTTGGACTTTCCGGCTTTTTTCAGTTCATCCGCCGCTTCTTTCTCGGTTTTTCCTTTCATCAGTGCCTCGCCCTGCGCCAAAACATTAGCCAGCAAAATCGCATGATGATCGCCGATTTCATTATGCGAAATGGCGGGAATGATAAAATCGCACGGCACCGGTTCCGTTCCCTGATGAATCAGCTGGAAGAAAGAATGCTGCACATTCGTTCCCGCGCCGCCGAACAACACCGGTCCCGTGGCATATTTGATAAAATCACCGTTAACGTCGACAAATTTGCCGTTTGATTCCATATCCAGCTGCTGCAGATAAGCCGGCAGATATTGCAAATACTGGTCATAAGGAATAACCGCATAACGGTGAATACCCATAAAATTATTGTACCAAATGCCGAGCATCGCCAAAACGACCGGAATATTATTCTCCAGCGGCGTTTCCTGAAAATGCTTGTCCATAGCATAAGCGCCGTCCAGCATTTTTTCAAAATTATCCATACCGACAGCAATGGCAATGGACAGACCGATAGCCGACCACATGGAGTAACGGCCGCCGACAAAATCCCAAAATTCAAACATATTCTCGGGATTAATGCCGAATTCGCGCACTTTTTCGGTATTGGTTGACAGGGCAACAAAATGCTTGGCTACAGCAGGTTCGCCCAAAGCGTCAACCAGCCACTTGCGGCAGGTTTTGGCGTTTGTCAGAGTTTCAATCGTCGTAAAGGTCTTGGAAGCAACGATAAACAACGTCGTCTCCGGATCAACCTTGTCCAAAACCTCGGCGCAGGCCGTCCCGTCAATATTGGAGATAAAATAACAGTTAATCCCCTTCATCCAGTACTTTTTCAGAGCTTCCGTCGCCATAAACGGCCCAAGGTCGGAACCGCCGATACCGATATTGACGATATTTGTCAGTTTCTTGCCGGTATGTCCCTTGAAATTGCCGTAACGAACATCTTCCGAGAACTTGCGCATCTTGGCAAAAACGGCGTTAATCTCCGGCATAACATCCTTGCCGTCAACCATAATCGGCTTGTTATCGCGGTTGCGCAGAGCTGTATGCAAAACGGCGCGTCCTTCGGTAATATTGATTTTGTCGCCGCGGAACATGGACCTGATTTTATCTTCCAACCGATGTTCGCGCGCCAAAGACATCAAGAGCGCCATAGTCTTGGCCGATACACGGTTCTTGGAATAATCAAGCAACAGGGTATCGTCCAATTTCAGGGTAAACTTCGCCGCCCGGTCGGCGTCCTCAGCAAACAAATCCCTCATTTCGGTTTTTCTGAAATGCTTATAATGGCTTTCCAGTTTTTTCCATACCTTTGATTTATTAACAGCTCTGTCAAACATTTCTTATTGCTCCTCCATCTCATTTTTAGTCCCGACACTGACCCAGACAAGACTATCCCGGCCGAAATACTTCGCTGCCGCAGCATTGACATCGTCCAGCGTCACTGCATTAACATAATCGTTACGCTTCTGCAGAAAATCGCGCCCCAGATTTTCCTTCTGCATGGCCACCAAAGTCGCTGCAATATCCGGCAGCGAGGCAAAACGCAGATTATAGGACGCCGTCATGTAGTTACGAGCCTGTTCAAATTCGTCTTTTGTCACGCCCTGCCCCATTTTAAGCCATTCGGCTTTTACGATTTCCTGAACCTGCTTATAATTGTCCGGCGTGGCCGAAAAACCGCCTCTAATCAGTTTTGCCTTATCGTCAATCACCAGATAGGAACCAACACCGTAAGTCAGCCCCTTGTCCTCGCGTGCAGCCTTGGACACGCGCGAATTCAGCCCCGAACCGCCAAAAATCTGGTTGGCGATATAAAGCGGATAAAAATCGACATCATTGCGGGCAACCCCTTGCGCAGTAAAAATCGCTACGGCTTGCGGCAGTTCGCCGCGGACATTTTTCTCATGTCCGTCAAAATAAACCTTCGCGTCAACAAGCCCGCGTAACGGCATCCCCTCCGGCAAACCGCCGAAAACCTTATCCAGCAGCTTTTCAGCCTCCGTACGGGAAATATCCCCCGCAATACCAACAACCAAATTGCTTCTCGTCAGCTTGTCCTGCATGAACTTTTGCAGTTTTTCCTTGTCCAGCTCCTTTATGTCCGCTTTTTTGCCGACCGGATTGCGTCCGTAAGGATGACTGCCGTACAAATCCTGCGCCCACACCAGGCCGAGCAGGCTTTCCGGATATTCCGTCTGACGGTCAATTGCAATCAGCATCTGTTCCTTAACGCGATTTATGTCGCTGCGATCAAAAGCCGGTTCTGTCAGGGTCAGCTTCAACAAATCAGCAGCCTCCCGCAGATTGTTTTTCAAGGTCAGCATACTGCCGCCAAAGTCATCTTTATCTACGCTGTAAGAAATACTTATCGCCTTATCTTCAAGTACTTCTTTAAATTGCTGAGAATTATACTTTCCGGCACCTTCCGTCAACAGGGAAGCCGTCATATTGGCAACGCCGAACTGCCATTGCGGGTCATAAGCCGAACCGGCGTTTTTAAACAGAAAACTGATGCTGACAATCGGATTGGTATGGTCTTCAAAATAATAGGCCTTAATCCCTTCGCGTGAAGTGATTTCCTCCACCGGTGTGGCAAAAACTTCGGCTTTAAGCACAGAATTTTCCACCAGCTTGTTCGGATTAAAAACCAGCGCTTCCTTCAAAATTTGATAGCCGAACCAGCCGATACCGACAACAACCGCCAAACCGAAAACAACTTTGAACATCCCTCCCGAAGATTTTTTCTTATGATAAAAGCGCCTTGCCATCACAGCCTCCCTTTGCCTGCAACCAAAATACCCTGAACGTTAATGGCGTTCATCAGCTCCTGCGCCGCCGCGCGGATTTCCGACAAAGAAACATTATTGATGTTGTCGTCATAATTTTCAATATCCTCGACACTCATGCCGGAAACAGCCAACAGGCCGACAATATTGGCAGCGTCGCGCGGATCATCTTTAAGGTAAGTCAAACCGGCCAGCATCCGTTTTTTCGACTTTTGCAGTTCTTCCGCATTCAGCTCTCGGACAGCTTCATCAATCGCCTCAGTAAGCTTCCGGGAAAAATCTTCGTTGCTGAGATTCTCCTTGGGCAGAGCGGCAATTGTAAAAGTGCCGTAACTCCGCGCCGTCATGTCATAAGACGCCGAAACACCCACCGCGGCCTCTTCATCCAAAACCAGCTTTTTATAAAGTTTTGACGTTTCGCCGCCGCCGAGATACTTGGCCAGAACATCCAGAGCAAAAGCCCGATGCCTGTCCTGAACATAAGACGGAACGACAAAACTCTGCACAAAACGTCTGGTCGTAATCTGCGGCAGCTTCATTTCCACCTTGGTTGCCGATTTCTTGTCCAGCGTAGGAAAGTCGGCTTTCGGCCCGACAGGACGCTTTTCGATATCGCCGTAATATTTGCGCGCCAGTTCCTGCGCTGTGGCATAATTGACATCGCCCGACAAAACCAGCAGCGCGTTGTTCGGCATATAATAATCTTTGTAAAAGCCTTCCACATCGGAAAGTTTTAAGCCTTCAATTTCCTGAATTGTTCCGGTCACAGGGCGAGCATAAGGATGTTCCAGCCACAAATCGCGGGTCAAGCTTTCCGAAAAATAGGAGGTAGGCTGATTTTCAACCACCTGCTTGCGCTCCTGAAAAACAATGTCGCGCTCTTTTTCAAAATATTCCGGCGTAATTTTCAGGTTGCGCATCCGGTCAGCTTCCAAAAACATAACCAGTTCCAGCCTGCTGACATCGACAAACTCATGATAAGCCGTATAATCCCGAGAGGTAAAGGCATTAAACGCCCCGCCGTTTTCTTCAATGATTTTATTAAAGGAATCATCTTTGACCTTATCCGTACCGCGAAACATCAAATGCTCCAGCAAATGAGCTGTTCCGCCCTTTCCCGGCCGTTCCTCAACGCTTCCAGCCTTATACCAGACCATCTGCTGAACAATCGGCGCCTTGTAATTGGGAATAACCACAACCTGCAAACCGTTGTCGAGATAAAACTCTTCCATGTCAAAGAGCTTTGCTTCCGCCGGAGGAACGCCGACCGCACCCCACAGCAATACTGCGCCAAAACCCAGTCTTTTGAAAAAACTATTCATAAACGGCCTTCATTTCTGTGGTAATCTGTTCCCTGATGTGATCATTGCGGCTGTTGGCGCCAATAGCGCGCATAAAGCCGCGCTCACCTTGCGACAACCCGGCCATTTTATTCTCTTTAACCGTTTTCTCGCCGTTTTCAGCCGCAGCAACAGGCTGTGTCACTGGACGAACGTCATATTCCGGCGGCAGGGATAACGGCGCGCGCGACATAACCATAAACTCGTTCGGCGCCTCTTTAACCAGACCCAAATCTTTTTTGGTAACCGTATTGCAGGCGGAAACCGCCAAAACAAAAGCTGTTAATGCTGTAAACTTCATGATGTCCATCTTCTTTACTTCTCCTCTGTTCCGGTATTTTTTTCCGCTTTTTTACTCAAAATGCTGTCGGCAATAATCAAAAATGCGCCGATACAAATAAATGAATCGGCCAAATTGAAAGCCGGCCAGTGATGCTCTCCCACATGAACATCTAAAAAATCAAAAACAGCGCCCAAACGAACCCTGTCAACAACATTGCCCAACGCTCCGCCGATAATAAAACCGAGCGAAACCTGAATCAGGGGCTTTTTTTCCTTCGTCAGCCAATACAGCAGATAAGCCACAATGCTGACAGCAATCAAAGACAAGCAAATCGTTCCCCAAATCCCCCAGTTGTTGAACATGGAAAAACTGACTCCGGTGTTCCAGGCCGTCACAATGTTAAAATAATCACCCAGCATAATGACGCCGCGGCCATTGAGCAAATGCCCCGCCACATACAGCTTGCTGAGCTGATCCGCCGCCAGAACCAATACGGCAATTCCAAGACCTAATAACACCTCTTGCTCCTTTGTATAAAAGTAAAATCGAAACCTATTATAGGCTAAAAAAACAAGATAGAAAGCAAGATTTGTGAAATATCCCGAAAATTAATCCCCCTGTGGATAATTAGGCAAATAAAATTCCCCTCAAAACAATCTCTGTTCTTAACCGCTTTAAAAGTTCAGAAAGTACTCTGTACAATCTCACTCCTTAGCCGCTGTAAAAGTGCGATATATGAGACGGATAATAAGGAAAAGAAAAAAATGCGACAGGCGTGTACATAGAAGTACATAACTTAGCATTGTTTTCTTTTCCTGTATTAAGCGTCCATAGAGCGCACTTTTACAGGAGAATTAAACTCGCTAACCCTAAGAATATAAAATACCCGCCGGAATCTGTTAAGGCAATCAGAAAAACACCGGAAGATACCGCCGGATCGACTTTGAATTTATTGAGGGTTAAAGGAATGAGAATGCCGGCCAGACTGGCAATACAGAGATTGCAAAGCATGGCAATGGCAATAATCAGACACATCTGCTGATAATCAGGAAACAGAAGCCAGGTTATCAGGGCAATAAGCGCGGCAAACAAGGTTCCGTTAAGGAAACCGACCATAAATTCCTTAAAAATCATTTTGAGTGTATTGCGCGAGGTTAACTCTTTGGTCGCCAAAGCACGAACAACCACCGCCAATGTCTGGTTGCCGGTCGTACCGCCCATGGAAGCGACAATCGGCATCAAAACCGCCAAAATAGAAATCTGCGCGATAATATCCTGAAATTCCCTAACAACGGAAGACGCCATAATCGTCGCCGCCAGATTGGTAATCAGCCAGGGAATCCGCGATTTGAAAATATCCCGCACAGATTTGTAAACATCGCCCTCTTCCGCACCGGACAAATGCATGATATCTTCAGAAGCTTCCTCGTGTACAATATTAACGACATCGTCAATATTAATCACGCCGACCAAATGCCCTTTGTTGTCAACAACCACCGCCGACATCCAACCGTATTCGCGGAACATATGCGCCACTTCTTCCTGATCGGTATAAGCCTCAATCGGCACAATCTCGCCGTCCATAATCGCGCTGAGGCTTTCCCCGGCTTTGGCGCGCAACAACTTGTCCAGCGTCAGCTCTCCCGTCGGATGCATTTTTTCATCAGTCAGAAAAATCGTATAAAACTCGTCCGGCAGATTGTCGTCCGTCAGCAGAAACTTCTTGGCTTCTTTAACCGTCCAGTTCTCCGGCATATGTACAAACTCGCGCGACATAATACGCCCGGCAGAATCTTCGGGATAATGCAAAGAAGATTTTACCTGATATTTAAGTTCCGGATCCAAACGGTTGATGATGCTTTTCTGCTCGTCATCATCCATATGTTCCAAAATTTCAACCGCGTCATCCGAGTCTAACTCGTTAACGATATTAACGAGCTGATTTTCATCCAGGCTCTCAATAACCTGTTCCTGAACAACATCGTTCAACTCGGGAAAAACGCTCGGATCAATATGGTCGCCAAGATATTCGATTAACTTCTTACGTTCATCAACATCCAAAACCTCAATCAACTTGGCGAGGTCATATTCATCCAAACCCTCGACAATCTTGCGAACATGGGATTTGTCATCTTCCCGTAAACCGATAAGAATGGAGTTGACAATCTTCGCGCCCAGCCCCAAAACCTGCTGCGGTGCATTTTTTTTGAAATTCTGTTGTCTTTTTTTATACTTTTTAGGAGTTGGTTTGCGCATCTTGACACTTTTTTTCATGACCTTTACCTCCTAAAAAAAATCCTGTTAAAAACCTACTTCCTTTTACCTTTTTTCCTCTGAGTTCTAAAGTCAAAAATAAACATATGCACAGAATTAGACTTCCCCTGAAAAACAAAAATTACACAGAAACAAAAAAAATGCTTGATTTATTAAAATAAGTAGATTATTAAACTAGTAGTTTTTTATGACAGATGCGGCCATGGCGGAATTGGTAGACGCGTAACGTTGAGGTCGTTATGAGCCCTGCTCGTGGAAGTTCAAGTCTTCTTGGCCGCACCAATTAACACCCTCCGGGGTGTTTTTTTAATTTCTGTAAGGAAACAGACTGCCATCACGCCTATTGCCTCCCGAATTAAACACATCGCTGTTTTTACCGGCACAATAATCATATTTCCGTTATTGGCAATCTGGGGAACTGTGGCTTTTATATTCAAAGACAATAAAAGAATACAGCCGATTTTCAAGCTTATCGGCAAATTGGCAATCGGACTCATTGCCGCGCTCATCATTGCCTATCCGCCATCTCTGGCGCTTACGTCCCTTTGGATTGATGCCTATGACGAAGAAATAACCCCGACAATCCGTTCTGCCTTTTTTAATTATTCTTATGCCGTTTCCCTATGGGCTACTGTCATCTCTGCCGCTCTGATTTATCTGGCGCATAAAAGCTTTCTGCCCAATCGCTCTTATCTGCTGAAAATCCCCGCCGCCCTGATAATCTATGCCCTGACCTTCATCATAACCATAATTATCTTTATACTTCTTTTGATGTTTTAATTAATTTCTTTAGCCGCTTTTGCAAAAAACTGCGATATATGAGCCGAGTAGTAGGCGTCGAGGGTGAAAAAAGCGCAGTGTACAATGGCTAAGCAAAAAGCACCAAAGTAATGGTGCTTTTTGTCTGTAACATTTCAGTAAACCTTAGTGAGTAAGGCTGTGATAACGGCCGAAACGAGCTTAGGTTCCTGAGCTAGTACATGTTAGCGATTGGCGAGCACTTGGGCGAAGACAGAGCTTACTGTTCATGACCGAGCGGTTTATTCGTAGTTTCTGTACTAGTAGCCCAAAATACGACTTTTTTATATGGTCATTTGTAAAATTTCCTTATACGCCTTAATCGCCGTGTCGCGGAAAGCAACGACCGTGTCCAGCGTCTGCTCGGCGTTGGAAATTGCCATGACAACATCTTGAATATCGGCTTTGCCTGCTATGCCGGCAATAGACATAGCTTCAGCCTTTTGAACGTTTTGAGCGGAAGAGTCAATAGCAGACTTGACCATGGAACCGAAATCAGAAGCCGGCTGCTGAACGGGCTTAGCAGCATCAAGCTGCCCCATGTTGCTGATGCGCCCCAAAGCCTGCTGATACGCGTTCATCGCGCTGGATATGTCATTAATCATCTGTCTTCCCCTCTAAAACTTTACTTTATTTCAAAATATCCAAAATTTTTGAATTCATCTCGCGGGATGTCTGAACCACGCTCAAATTTGCTTCATAAGACCGCTGCGCTTCTTTCATGTCCATCATTTCAATCAACGGATTAACGTTCGGCATTGAAACATAACCCTGCGCATCGGCCGCCGGATGGTTGGGATCATATTTCTTGATAAACTCAGACTTGTCTTTAACAATTTTGCCGACTTTAACCATATCCGCCCCGGTTTCCCGGTCAACATACTGCTGAAAAGTGACAACCTGGCGTCGGTACGGATCTTTTCCCGGTTCGGCGGAAACAGATTCGGCGTTCGCCATATTTTCGGAAATCACCTTAAGACGCTGCGCCTGAGCTTTCATGCCGGAAACGGCAATGTCAGCGCTGGTTGATAAATCTCCAATCATCTGCCCTGCCCTCCTTAAGCGTTAATCTTGGTATTGGCGGTTTTAAGCATATTTTTGTAGGAGGTATAAATCGAAAGCATCCGGTTATAATCCCCTTTGACCTTGCTCACCTCATTCAGCTGGTCTTCCAAAATAACGCCGTTGCCGTCAATACTGAGCGGATCAGACGGTTTGGGCGTATAAACACGGTTGGAAAAGCCCTGAGACGGCAATCCCTGCATATGTTTCGGATTGGTGACGCGCAAAGCCAGAGTTGAAGACTTCAGCTCGGCGGCAAAATCAGGCTTTTCCACATCTTTAGGCAGATATCCCGGGGTATTGGCGTTGGCAATGTTCGTTGCCAAAACCTTCTGGCGCTCAGTCAGATACGAACGCTCTTTATTAATCATGTTGAAAATCGTCAGATTATTCAAATCCATAATTTTTCCCCTGTTTTCCGCCACAAACCCTGTTTTTGCATTCCCCAATGCAAAATCCTTGCCAAATAAACAGCTGCGGTTTATAATCAATTAAAGAAAACAACCGCGCGGATAAAGCCCATGTCTGATTCTGATAATACGCAAAACCAAAATAAAAACAACGAAGAAGAAAAGTTGTCCCCAGCTTATGCCGTCGCGCTGGGCTATGACCAAAACAAAGACAACGCGCCGAAAGTCCTCGCCAAAGGCCAAAACCAAATCGCCGAAAAGATTATTCAGATTGCCATTGACGAAGGAATTGAAATCCGCCAAGACGCCGATTTGGTGGAAATGCTCAAAGCCGTCGACATCGACCAGGAAATCCCTGTCGAAGCTTTTGCCGCCGTGGCAGAAATCATCTCTTATGTATACAAAGCCAACAACCGCCTGCTGAATAAAGAATAACGGCATAAAAAAATCTCCCCTCGCAATAAGGGGAGATAAACAGGCAAAAACAATCAGGATTTAAAGAAAACATTGTCATCAGGCTCGGCTATTTCCACCGTTGCCAACAACCCGCATTTCTTTTCAAACTTCACCTCGCCGGTTTGCGGACTGATCATCACATAAGAGTCGCCGTCCGTACCTACCAGCCAAAAAGGCTTAGCGGCAGAACCGACACGCAAAGGAATCAAATGACCGTAATACTTGATATACGGATGTTCCTCGGACAATTCGGCATATTGCGCGCGAATTTCATCTTTATCCAAAAACTCCGTTTTTCGCGGAATAAAACGCTTGCCGTTAAAATACATATATGTACCGTCAGCTAACGCCACCAACTTGGGAGATTTCAGGACTTTCAAGTCATCAGAAATCGCCACGCGATCGCAAAAGGTTGAAATCAGCCAGGTTTGCACGCGACCCTTGCTATCGGTAAAACCATACAAATAGCCGACGGTTTTGTCCCAGACAATAGCCTCCAGCTTTTTGTCCTCCACCCACGACTGTTCCACCAGTTCCTTATCAGAAGACAGCAGAAAACGTACATTGAGACGCTCTTCGGCATCTTTAAAATTTTCCGGCAGCGTACGCAAATTCCATTCCGAACGCAGCTCCTGCGTAAAAATCAGCAAATCATCCTTTTCTTCAATCTTAACCCGGATATATTTGCCAAGATAACTCTGTTGCTTCACCCGGTTAAACGGCGAAAGGCAAATCTGCCCGCGCACAAGCTTAGTCTGGTGAAGCGTCGGATAATACATCAGCGTAATCATGTCATCGGGATTTTCTTTCCGCGTATATCGCAGGGCAACACAAAGATCGACATTTTCATCGCGATAAATTTTCGCGCCGTAAGGAACACCGTTGGGCGAAAACTCCTGATAACCGACAATGCTTGAAGAATAACGTTTCTGCAAATGCTTGCCGATAAAATCCAAATTTAATTTTTTCTGTTCCATAATTATAAATGTTAATTGTTAATAAATAAAATAATAAATTCTCAACGGAAAAAATATCATCTTTTGACAAATTGTCAAGAAAATGCGTAAAAAAAATACGCCGCCCGTCAAAGGCAGCGTATTCTGCAAAGATTAATCGACATAGAAAAGCCTGTCACCAACAAAAGCCAGACGCAAATTAAAATCGGCATCTTCCCGCCCGATACAAGTCATGGCGCCGGTATCAAGAGAAATGGCGTTAAAAAAACGGTATCCGTCTTTTTCAATACCGCCAATCAGCCAAAACGGAATTTCTTTATAATAAACGCCTATCGGATTTTTATACAAAACAGTCCCTTTTTCAAGCGTTTCCCGTTGTACAATTTCCATTGCTTCCCGGGCTGTCACATATTTGCCGAAACGGCGGATAAAAATCTTTCCGTCGAAATAAAAGAAATGGCTGTCCATTTTCTGCGGCAAAGCTTCAACCCAGGCCATCGGCGGCAAAAACTGTTCAATATCCGAATCTTCAATAATCCTGAACGGCTGACGACAGACACCATAATCCGCAACCAAAAACAGCCTCAGCTTTTTTTCCCGGTCAAGGCTGAGCACATAGCCGAAACGACCGCCGACAACAACAGGCTCAACCTTTTCTGAAGCCAAAACAGCCTTAATTATCTGCACATTTCCCGTAAATAAAGCATAAGCGGCAAATTTCTGCCTCAATGTCTTGCAAACGTTAACAAAATCATAATTGTTTTGACTGAACTTCATGCTATGCCATGCGGGAGATTTCGCTGCTCCCTCACAAAAACGAACATCCATGCTGCCCAAAGAACAGGCCAAATGAACAATGTCCTTCGTCAGTTTATGCTTCAGATTAACGCATAAGACCGCTTTTGTATCATGACGCTTCCAAGAAACCGGAATCTGCCAATGGGAAATATAATCCATGGTAACCGATATCGGCGTAAAATCGCACAAATCCTCTCCGGACATTTTCATCACAAGCTGCATCAGCAAATCAAGTTTTTCTTTACTGTCATAAATCGCATTCATAATATAAAAAATTATAAGTTATAAAATAATAAGTTATCACAAAAGAAATACGTCATTTAGACAAAAAGTCAAGACTTAAATCAACTTTTGACCATCACAGTGGCAAAAAAGCCGTCTGTTCCCGTCGTTAAAGGCGAAAACCGGGCAAATTCAGTACTGGCAAAAGGATAGCGCCCGCCGATTTTTTCAGCCCAGATTTCCGGCAGGCTGACAAGCGTCATATCACTGTGCCGACTGAGAAAAGCCCGCACGACTGCCTCATTTTCTTCTTCCAGAATCGAACAGGTAAAATAAGCAATCCTCCCGCCTTTTGGGGTATGGAGATAAGCTTTCTCCAAAATTTCGCCCTGTATCCGTGACAATTCGCTCAGACGCTCCGCCGTCAGGCGAAATTTTGCGTCCGGACTGCGCCGCCATGTGCCGCTGCCCGAACACGGTGCGTCAACCACAAAAAGGTCATAGTCCGTGTCACTGACCGTATCGACAATCGTAATTTCACGGGCATTCAGACGCTTGCTGCGGTCTTTAATCGCCTCCAGCCGCCCCCGGTTAATATCATGAACATAAACCCTGCCTTTATTTTGCATCAGATAAGCCATCGTCAGGCTCTTTCCTCCTGCCCCAGCGCAATAATCCATAATTTTCAACCCGGGACGAGGATTTGCCAGAATTGCCGCCAGCTGTGACGCCTCATCTTGAACGTCAATTTCCCCGTCATGATAAGCAGCACAGTTGTTAAGATTAACCCGCTCGAAAGAACGAATGCCGATGGGAGAATACGGCGTCGACGAAAAAAACAGCCCTTCGCCGCGTAGCTTTTCAATCATAGCCTCCCGTGTCAGAGCATTAATCCGCAAATCAGCAGTCGCCGGTTCGTTAAGCACTTTCAACAACGCCGCATCCTTAATCTTGTCAAACAGCCACTTAGGACATTCTACTTCAACATCAAGAGGATAAGGTTCGTCTTTCAAGCTGTTCAGCCAGTTTTTCTCCGCCATACTGATTGGCGGAAGGGCATAATCACCAACCCCGAATAAAACATCCAAATCCTCGTTTTTGAGATATACCAGCAAGATTTTGCGAACATCGCTGCTGCCTGCATCAAAAGTCAAACGACGGCGGTGACGAATAATGTCCCATACGGTTTCGACAATAAAACGACGGTCTTTTGAACCGATATATTTACGGTCGCGAACATAAGTGTTAATAATGTTGTCCGCCGGATTTTTGTCTTTGAAAACTTCTTCCAAAATCTCATAAACCGCCCGATACCGCGCCCCTGTTTGCATCCCCATTCTCCCAAATTAAAAAACTTTTTAGCCAGATTAATCAAACTTCTTTCTAAAGTAAAGTTTATTCTTTGTCGAATTTTCCCTCCTCTCATCAAAAATAGTGATTGAACACTCCGAAAATATATGTTATATTAGAGTCGTGATGGCAAGAATAGGAGTAGTAGAGATGAAACTGTCAAAGGTGATACTGTTGTCAACCGTATGCTCATTTTGCAATGCGGCTGACTGTTCTTATGCAGCGTATAATACTTCTGAGAGTTTATCTCTCATCTCAACATCAGGTATCCACACTTATCACACACAACACCTTACCGATGAAACTCCTTTCTTGCTGTCTGCACGATTTGCTAACCAGTGGCGTCATCTTCGGACGCACTCTCAGAGTGACGCTACACGCCCCAGGGATACGGGTGGAAATATAGAATCTTTGTTTAACCTGGATGTCCGGATTAAATCCGAACATGACATTCGTGTTGCCTCAGTTTGTTTCATTACCGACACGGGGGCGTGTTCGGGGGAGAAGTTCAGCAATGATGAAACGCCGGGAAGCGGCGGCAGTGGAAATCCCACATCGCCAACACCGGGAGAATTCTGCCAAAAAGCCGGATACACAAACACGCCTTGTCCCTCAGGCATGGTGCCTGACAAATATTGCCCGGTCGACTCGTCCTATCATTCCGGCTGTAAATGTCCGGATACATATAACAAAACCTGTGATGCCGCCGCCGGGTTAAAGCCCGTTAACGCCAGTGACACTTGCGGCGGGAAATACAAAGAATGCTGCAATATCTGTTCGGATTATACTTATACATCCGTTCCTTCGGGTTATGTCAAAGCCGGAGAGTGCCAATCCTGTAATGGCGTGAAGTATAAGGTGAAATGCGACACCTCGCTTTATCCGCAGACCTCGGGCGTTTGCGGGAGTTACGGCGGCAGCGGCGGCAGTTGTTCGGACGACAGCGGCACG
>ERZ835051.138-NODE-138-length-74967-cov-4.599570_pt1 | contig 74967 bp, 68 predicted proteins | sample MGYA00519575_ERZ835051 | MGnify/ENA primary metagenome ERZ835051 (study PRJEB31850, sample SAMEA3708769) | human gut metagenome | biome: human gut; feature: human-associated habitat; material: faeces | place: China | collected 2014 ... | reverse complement strand
ACTCGTAAAGTGACTATGCAAAATTTGTATCATGACGGCGGATTCTCCAGTATGGGAATGAGTTTGCGTGCGATGACACAATACAATAAAAGTTTTGACGAATATAGAAATGAGAACGGAGATATTTGTTATGGATAATCTGTGACTCTTTAACGTGATAACAAAAAAGGAAAAGTTCTGTTCACTTTTCCTTTTTTGTTTATATATGGCAGGAACTAAAATCGTAATGTTACATCGAATCCGAAGGTTATCGGACGTCCTAATTGCATAAATCCATTGTTCTCTTTCAGGTTTTCTGCATTCATCGTTTCGAAATAAAAAGCCTGATAGCGTTTATTCAGAAGGTTTTTTCCCCATATACTTAGATCGATATTATTTTTTTGGAATGTCAAATCTCCGTTTAATAATCCGTAGAAATTTTGTGCTACATCATTAGATTCTGTCCAAAAAGTTTTTCCTCGTCCTGCGTATTCGGCATTGATAAAAATGTAGTCGAGCCAGCTTTTTTTTATTTCTATAGTATAATTCCCCGTAAGAGCTAAGGTATGTTTAGGGGCAAACGGAACGTAATTTCCCTTGTTACCATCTTCATTTGAAATAAATGTGGCATGGGTATATCCGTAAGCTGCCGTAAGTTGAAGATTATTTACAGGTGACAGGCGGACAGAAACTTCAGAGCCTTTACTGGCAGAATGTCCGGAGTTTTTTGTCGTACGTCCGAATCCATCTATGATAGAAATTTGCTGATTCCGACAGTCTATATAAAATACAGAAAAATCGATACCCAGTCTTCTGTCCCATAAATCGGCACGGCCTCCGATTTCATAGTTCCAGCTGTGTTCGGGTTTATACCGGATTGAATTATTGACATCGGTCTGATTGTTTGTCAGATGACTTAAATCGGGTAACATCGGTTTAACCTTCGGTGGGACTTTATTGAGGATTTCTGTAATCATTTTACTTCGGAGTTGTTCCTGAACGATATTAGAGAACATTTGAAAGTTGTATCCTCCTGAGCGGTATCCTCGAGCGACGGAAGCATATATAAAATATCGGGAATTGAATTTGTATTTTAATTCGAATTTCGGTAAAAGTTCCCATGTATTCATTTCGTTCTTTCCGTCGACAGATAAAGGTACGGATACAGGAATCGGAGTTGCTCCCTTTGGCGGGGGAAGGATAATATTGAAGTCTGATATAAACGGTTCATCGATAAATGTATGGTGGTTTATTTTCGTGTGTTCATAGTCGAGTCTCAATCCGATTGTCCCGGAAAGGTTTTTTATAAACAGGTTGTTGTATGTCATCTGTTTAAAAACAGCAAGCCCGAATGTCGGAGTTTTATATATTCCGTTTATATATAAATTGGGACTTTGTACTTTTAAACCTAATTGAACAGGAAGCCCGTTGATGTTTTCGAATATTGAATTTACATTATCCTCGATCATGTATTTTAATCCGTCTTCTTTAAAATTTACCGGTCCGTCGGTTCGTAAGTGGGAGTAAAATCCGAAAACGCCGGCAACCCATTGCAAATTTTTGTCGGTTGTCGATTTAAAAGTTATTTCCTGAGTAATGGCGTCCTGTTTTTGTTTTTGTTGTAAGGTGAAAACAGATAAAGGAGTGAAATCCTGATCCATGTGCATATTGTCTTTCAGGAACTGATATCCGGTAATCGAGTTCATAATGTACCGGTCATGTATATATTGTAATAAAATACTGCTGGTCGATAATTTCCGGTCATAGGAAGAGCGGTCGTTATAATTGATCGGATATCGGATGTCTTTTTTTTTGTCGAACATTTGGTAAGGATAACCATCCTGATCGTTATATTCAAAATCGGAAGTAAGATTTATTTTCAGACGGGGATTGATTTTTATATAGATTTGAGCTCGTCCTCCAGCAACTTCTGTTGATCCCGAATTTTTTCCCGTTGCGATATTTTTAAAATATCCATCGTTTTTCCGGTATTTCCCGCTGACGGAGAACGCTACATATTCATTTATTTTATGACTATGGGAGAGGGCCGCATTCCATGTATTATGGTTACCGTATCCGGCTTTTATCTTCGTTCCTTGGTAGTCAAAAGGAGATTTTGTGTATATATTGATTAATCCTGCCATAGTATTTCGTCCATATAAAGTACCTTGCGGACCACGCAGAATCTCTATTTTTTCAATATCCATAAAATCGAAATCGAACGAACTTTTGTCCAGATACGGAACATTATCGACATTTAATCCTACTGCCGGAGAATTGATTCGTGAACCGATCCCTCGTATATATATTGATGAAATCAGCTTAGAGCCGTAATCCGGAATATATAGATTAGGGGCTATTGACGAAAGACCTTTTAATGACATGATATGCTGTCGTTCCAGTTTTTTTTCTCCGATAATCGATATAGAACTGGGAAATTCAAAGAACCGAGTTTCTGATTTGGGAGATGATATCACCTCTATTTCGTTCAGATTCACGTTCTTGTAAATCGTACTATCCCGGTCAGATTGTTCTTTATCTATTCTGGCAAGAACCGGAAGTACCTCGGTTGCGATTAATAGAAGCAGTAGTAATTTTTTCATCCTTTTTACCTTATTTTTTGAACATACAAATTAAAGCCATAATGGTGGAGGAGGCAATCACTATATGTAGTGATTTTTAAGAAATAAAAAATTGCCGAATTCTGTATTTTGTGTAATTTTACCGAATCGAAGAGATTTTTTGTTTTTCATCATATTTATAGTAGTTGAAATTGTTTATCCGCCTGTTTGCTAATTTGCCGGTCATATATTATGCAACAATACAATGAAGACACTATCGTAGAGCAATTGCAAGATCCTCTTAAATGCAGAGAGGCGTTTGCGCAGGTTGTCGCTCATTATAGCGAGCCGTTATATTGGCAGATACGTAAGATGGTATTTTCTCATGACGATGCTGACGACCTGTTACAAAACACCTTTCTTAAAGCATGGAACAGTATTGCTTATTTTCGAGCCGAAGCCCGTTTATCTACTTGGTTGTATCGCATTGCAGTCAATGAGACGATTACATTTTTAAATAAGCAACGTCAACAGAATCATGTCCCGTTAGAAGGAGAAGACTTGTTCTTGCTTGATAAACTGGAGGCGGATGAATGGTTTGACGGGAATAGATTACAAAAACGTTTGCAGGAAGCCATATTGAAACTTCCCGAAAAACAACGTCTTGTTTTTAATATGCGTTATTTTGACGATATGAAATACGAAGAGATGTCTCGCATTTTGGGAACATCGGTAGGAGCATTGAAAGCTTCGTATCATCATGCGGTTCGTAAAATCGAAGAATATTTAACATCAGATGATTAAACCTTATTGTCCGATTATAGTCTAAAAGGCAAAGATATTATGGAAAAAGATAAAGACATATTAAAGCAGGTGGGGCGTGATACAGGCATGAGAGTTCCCGATGGGTATTTTGAAAGTTTTACGTCTCGAATGGTAAGTCAATTGGACAATTTTGAGGTTGTCGAACCTGAAAAGCCGACTGTATGGCAACGTGTCAGACCTTGGTTATATATGGCGGCAATGTTTGCCGGAATAGCTTTGATGGTGCGTTTGTTCGTTCCGGAAAAAAGATCTTCCTCTGTTGTGGCGGAAACGGAAGTTTCAATAACAAATGAGAATGTAGAAGACTATTTATTTTACAGTAATGTAGATGAATATTCGGTATATGAGTATTTGGCGTTAGGAGAATAAGAGATCTGATACTTATTGTATATAAAGAGATGAAAAGAATAATTACTGCATTTTTATTTTTCGTTTTGATTTTGCCTGTATGCAAAGCGCAAGGCACTTCTCCGGAAGATCGTTACAAGAGTTTTCAAACTTATAAAAAAGAGTATCTGAAAAAGCAAATCGGTCTTACAGATAAGGAGGCTGCACATTTTTTTCCGTTGTATGATGAAATGCAGTTGAAAAAATATCGGTTGAATCGCCAAGTGCGCAGCGAGGCGAGGCGTATTGCACATTCGAAAACTCCTGTTTCGGAAAAAGAATATGCAGCATCAGCAGAAGCTCTCTCTCTATTACCACTTAAAGAAGCTCAGATAGAACGTGAGTATTTTATTCGTTTCAGAGGAATTCTCTCCCCGAGAAAGCTTTTTCTGTACCGTCGTGCTGAAAATTCTTTTGCAAAAGCTATGTTGCAGCATAGAGATCAAGGAAAGCAAAAGAAATAACATCTTAAAGCCGGTTTGAATTTTCCGATAAAATTATATATTCTGATTTTTGAAACTGTTTTCCTATTTTACACATCACGTAGCTCGTTATCTTCTTCGTCAGAACAGAAAAATACTTCAAAAATAGTTCTCGAAAAATGTCCGTACAAAATTTGTACAAGTTCTTAAGATTCATGAAATCCGGTTATTAATTATTATAAGTTGAGTAGTCCGATGCTCTTACTATGTTTAATATAATTGGGAAAAATTTATTGCTCGATAAAATGTACAGTTTTTTTATAAAGCTGTATATATCTCTGATTTATTTTGTACATTTGCCTTTCAATATAAGGCAAACCGTTCAAAGAAAAGGTATTAAGTAACATATAAATAAAAAAGATATGAAAAAAAACTGGGTGTTAGTTGTGGCCGTAGCTGTAGCCATAGGCTTTGTTTCTTGTAAAGCTAAAGAAAGTTCATATAAAGCGGCATACGAAAAAGCGCAGGAAAAGCCTGTTGCAGAGCAGACTTTAGCTCCGGAACCTGTCGTGACCAAGCCGGCCTCATCTTCAGATACAAGTTCTTCTCCGGTAAGGGTAAGTACAGAGAAAATTACAACGGTAAATGCCGGAGATGCTTCTAAACTGAAAATGTTCAATGTCGTTGTCGGAAGTTTTACTATCAAAACCAATGCCTCTAATTTGCAGGAGTCTTTAGTCGCAGACGGATATAATGCTTTTTTAGCACAGAATGCAAAAGGTATGTATCGTGTTATAGTCGGCAGTTTCGATGACAGACCTTCTGCTACCGAGTTGCGTGAAAGTGTGAAAGCGAAGTATCCGAATCGGTTCTCGGACGCTTGGTTGTTGATTAACGAATAAAATAAAAAAAATATTATAACAGAAAAGAAAGTGTTCTCATTGCAAGAATACTTTCTTTTTTTGTACAATAATATATATAGCCATTCTATTTTATGGGGTATATAATTGGTTTTATTGAGCTTGATTTTTAATAATTCGCATTACCTGTTCTGTTGTATTGGCAATATTGCAAAGAGTAAAGTCTTTCTGCATGGCTTGTTCCAAAGTGACGGGATATGGGAGTATAGAGAATGCCGCAAGAAATCCGGCATCTATGAGTTCTTTCGTATTTTCTACACAGCCGCCTAAAGCGATGACTGGAATGTGGTGTTTTCGGGCGGCAGCGAGAATGCCCGAAGCTGTTTTCCCCATAATGGTTTGTCGGTCGAGCTTTCCTTCTCCGGTAATGATCAAATCTGCTTCGACAATGAGTTTGTCAAAACCGATTATTTCGAGTACCGTTTCTATTCCCGATTTTAACTGGGCGTGAAAAAATGCAAGACATACTGCTCCCATTCCTCCTGCAGCTCCTGCCCCCGAAACTTTACTGATATTTATGCCTTTCTCTTGTTCGATTATACGGGAGAAATTTCTTAACCCTTTGTCAAGAAAACGTACTTGTTCACGGTCGGCTCCTTTTTGAGGAGCATATACATAGGCCGCACCGTTAGGACCAAAAAGCGGATTGTTTACATCGCATATTATTGTGAACCGGCAATCTTTCAGTTCCGGTAATACTCCAGACTCATCGATGGAGGCGATCCGGGTTAATATTTTTCCTCCATATCCTAAGATTGTGCCGTTTTCATCTCTGAACCGGATTCCGAGAGCTTGCAACATTCCTGTGCCGGCATCATTGGTCGCACTTCCGCCTATGCCGAGTAGGATATTCCGACATCCTCGCCGGATAGCATTTTTGATCAGTTCTCCTGTCCCGAATGTCGTTGCCTCCATCGGGTTACGTTTTTCTTTAGGTATCAGTGCTAGACCGTTGGCTGCTGCTGTTTCTATAACGGCTGTTTTCCCATCTTCTGATAAGATGTAGCCGGCATTGATCGTTTCCATTTGGGAATTATGTGCGGAACATATTATTTGTTTCCCTTTTAATTGTTGCAGTAATGTTTCGTACAATCCCTCTCCACCGTCAGAAACGGTTAGGCAGATAACTTCACATTCCGGAAATACACGGAGTATTCCCTCTCTTGCGCTTTGGGCAACGTCGGCAGAAGATACCGAACCTTTGAAAGAGTCGGATGCTATGACTATTTTTTTCATAAAGATGTATTTGGCTTACAGATTGGGTGAAAAAGTACAGTCTTTATTTCGAAAAAACAAATTATTTAAAATTTTTCCTCGAATATTTGTTTTTTCAAATTCATTCTATACATTTGCACTCAACAAACAGAGTGAAATGTAAAGATGAATACGATTTTAGTAAATACATATTGGTGGCAATTCTTACAACTCCCGTAGTCGTGAGAAGCAACCTTATGTAATTAAAAATATATACCGTATAAAGAGGTTTGCCAACACGGCAAACCTCTTTTTTTATATCCCGAAAACAGATAGTGAAAATGAAAAAATAAGACAATATGAAAGATTATCAAGTAAATGATGATGGTTATTATGGAGAATTTGGAGGGGCGTACGTTCCTGAAATTCTTTATGGATGTGTAGAGGAGTTAAGGAAGAACTATCTTCCCATTATTCAAAGCGAGTCATTCAAAAACGAGTTTGACGGTTTGTTGCGTGACTATGTCGGTCGTCCCTCACCTCTTTATCTTGCCCCTCGGCTATCCGAGCGGTATGGTTGTCGCATCTATCTTAAACGAGAAGATCTTAACCATACCGGAGCACATAAGATCAATAATACTATAGGACAGATCTTGATTGCCAAACGAATGGGTAAGAGACGTATTATTGCCGAGACCGGAGCGGGACAACACGGTGTCGCAACGGCTACGGTTTGTGCTCTTATGAATATGGAGTGTGTTGTTTATATGGGAAAAACCGATGTCGAGCGTCAGCATATTAATGTACAGAAAATGGAAATGCTCGGTGCTACGGTTTACCCGGTGACATCAGGCAATATGACGCTAAAAGATGCTACGAATGAGGCGATACGAGACTGGTGCTGTCATCCTTCGGATACCTATTATATAATCGGATCTACAGTAGGACCGCATCCTTATCCCGATATGGTAGCCCGCTTGCAGTCGGTGATTAGTGAGGAGATACGGAAACAACTCTCTTTGCAAGAAGGACGGGATTATCCTGATTACCTTATTGCCTGTGTCGGTGGCGGCAGTAATGCTGCCGGAACGATTTATCATTATGTTAATGACGATCGGGTAAAAATAGTTCTTGCGGAGGCCGGAGGAAAGGGTATCGATACCGGTATGTCCGCAGCTACTATACAACTTGGCAAAATCGGGATTATTCATGGCAGCAAGACTCTTGTTATGCAGAGCCAGGACGGGCAAATTGAAGAACCTTATTCTATTTCTGCCGGACTCGATTATCCCGGTATAGGGCCTATCCATGCAAACTTGGCGACAAATAAACGTGCAACGGTTTTAGCTATAAATGATGATGAGGCATTAAACGCCGCATTTGAGTTGACAAGACTTGAAGGCATTATTCCGGCACTTGAATCGGCACATGCTTTGGGAGCTCTCGGAAAACTTCGTTTCCGTCCTGAGGATGTGGTTGTACTTACCGTTTCGGGCAGAGGGGATAAAGATATGGAAACTTATATTCGAGAGATGAAAAATAAATGAAAAGTCAGATGAAAACATTCGATTATACAACACGAAGTAAAAAAGTATTAGGAGATCTGCATACGCCTGTAAGTATCTATCTTAAAGTTCGTGATATTTATCCTCAGTCGGCACTTATGGAAAGTTCCGACTATCATGCAGGAGAAAACAGCCTTTCGTTTATAGCTCTCTGTCCGTTGGCGAGTATCGGGGTAAACAGCGGAGTCTGTACAATGACATTTCCCGATGGATGCAGAGAAAAGAGGATGATCGATGAATCATTTACCGTAGAAAAGGCTATAAACGATTTTATCTCCCGATTCAGAGTATCCGGTGACGAGAGCCGGGTATGTGGGTTATATGGATACACGACATTCAACGCTGTGAAATATTTCGAGAATATTCCCGTAAAAGAGAGCCATGATGAATGCAATGATGCTCCGGATATGCTTTATATTCTTTATAAACAGGTGATTGTATTTAACCATTTTAAAAATGAATTGACTTTGGTTGAGATGCTTTCTGAAGGAGAGGGCACTACTCTTAACGAACTGGAGTCGGTTATCGAAAATAGAAATTTCGCTTCATATAATTTTTTTCTTACCGCGCCTGTATATAGCACTGTTACCGATGAACAACACAAGGCTAACGTGCGTAAAGGTATAGAGCATTGTTTGCGTGGCGATGTTTTTCAAATTGTTCTTTCCCGTCGTTTTATCCAGCCTTTTTCGGGTGATGACTTTAAGGTGTATAGAGCGTTGCGTTCTATCAATCCGTCTCCTTATTTGTTTTATTTCGATTTCGGAGGGTATCGTATATTCGGATCTTCACCCGAAACGCATTGCAGGATAGAAAACGGTAAGGCGTACATAGATCCTATTGCCGGAACGACCCGACGTACAGGAGATATTTGCAAAGACAGGGAGCTTACCGAAACGCTTCTTGCCGATCCGAAAGAGAATGCCGAACATGTGATGCTGGTCGATCTGGCAAGAAATGATCTCAGCCGGAATTGTCATGATGTGAATGTTCTGTTTTATAAAGAACCTCAGTATTATAGTCATGTGATACATCTCGTTTCTCGAGTGTGCGGGCAACTTGATTCGGACGCTAATCCGGTCGGGACGTTTATCGATACTTTTCCGGCGGGAACTCTTTCCGGTGCTCCTAAAGTACGGGCCATGCAACTGATTTCTGAGATAGAGCCTCATAATCGAGGTGCTTATGGCGGTTGTATCGGGTTTATCGGATTCAACGGAGATCTTAATCAAGCGATAACGATACGTACTTTTGTAAGTCGTAACCATGAATTGTGGTATCAGGCAGGAGGCGGAATTGTAGCGCACAGCAAAGAAGAGAATGAATTGCAAGAAGTGAATAATAAGTTGGGAGCTTTGAAAAAAGCCATCGATATGGCAGTAACTTTGAAAAATTAGAAGATATGGAAAAGATATTGATATTTGATAATTATGACTCGTTTACCTACAATTTATTGCATCTGGTGCACGAGTTAGGAGAGACCGATGTCGAGGTGTGTCGGAATGATAAAATTACGCTTGACGAAATAGAACGTTTCGATAAAATTATACTTTCGCCCGGTCCTGGCGTTCCGGAAGAAGCGGGGTTATTGTTGCCATTGATACGACGTTATGCTCCTACGAAGAGTATTTTAGGAGTTTGTCTCGGTCATCAGGCTATTGGTGAGGCTTTCGGCGCAGTATTGGAAAATCTGAAGGAGGTATATCATGGGGTGCAGACTTCTGTGGAAATTATTACGGACGACTTGCTTTTTACGGGATTGCCCCGAGAAATACAAGTAGGTCGTTATCATTCCTGGGTGGTCAGTCCTGATGGATTTCCGGCAGAGCTCGAGATCACGGCGAGAGATGCTTCCGGACAGATCATGGCGCTTCGACACAGAAAATATGATGTACGTGGCATACAGTTTCATCCCGAATCGGTATTAACACCTGAAGGGCATACGATTATTCGCAATTTTCTTTATCATTAAAATAAAAACGGAAATGAAGCAAATTCTATATAAGTTGTTCGAACATCGGTATCTTGGGAGAACCGAAGCTCGGGATATACTTCAAAATATCGTACAGGGTAAGTACAATGATGCGCAGATAGCCTCTTTAATTACAGTATTCTTAATGCGGAACATCTCAGTCGAGGAACTGACAGGATTTCGGGATGCTTTACTCGAAATGCGTATTCCGGTCGATCTTTCCGAATATGCTCCTATCGATATAGTCGGTACTGGAGGTGACGGAAAAAATACGTTCAATATTTCTACTGCGGCATGTTTTGTCGTAGCAGGAGCAGGTTATCCCGTTGTGAAACATGGAAACTACGGAGCTACTTCGGTAAGCGGGGCAAGTAATGTTATGGAGCAGCACGGTGTACAATTTACTTCTGATATGAGTCGTCTTCGTAAGAGTATGGATATGTGTAATATTGCCTATTTGCATGCACCTCTTTTCAATTCGGCCATGAAAGCCGTTGCTCCTGTTCGTAAAGCTTTGGGGGTACGTACGTTTTTCAATATGCTCGGTCCGCTGGTCAATCCGGCCTTGCCGAAATATCAGTTGCTCGGAGTTTATAATTTGCCGCTATTGCGTCTTTACAATTATGTCTTTCAGGAGAGCGATACTCGTTTTGCCGTAGTGCATGGTCTCGATGGATACGATGAAATTTCATTAACGGGAGAGTTTAAGGTTGCGACTTCTACTACTGAGACGATCTATACTCCTGAAAGTATAGGTTTTAACCGTTATTGTGAGCAAGATCTCGATGGGGGAAAATCTTCGGATGAAGCTGCTCGTATATTTGATCGTGTATTGCAAGGTGAAGCTACACCGGCGCAAACCGACTGTGTGATTGCTAATGCAGCGTTTGCTATTCGGGTAATTGAGCCGGAAAAATCTCTGGCAGATTGTATCGCCTTAGCTCGTGAATCTATGGAAAGTGGAAGAGCATTAAAGACATTGAAAATGTTTGTCGAACTTAATTCTTGATTCGAAGATGAATATTCTGGATAAAATAGTTGCAGATAAACGAATCGAAGTGCAGCGACATAAAGAAGCCTATACTGTGGATATGCTTTTAGGAAGCGAACAAATGATGCGCAGTACTGTTTCCCTGAGCCGTGCATTGTCAGAATCTTCTTCAGGTATAATAGCTGAGTTTAAACGTCGTTCTCCTTCAAAAGGGTGGATACATCGGGATGCCGATGTCGAAAGAGTTGTGCTTGATTATCAACGGGGTGGAGCATCTGCATCTTCTATATTGACTGATTATACTTATTTTGGCGGAACGGTTGCCGATTTGTGTAAAGTCCGGAAAAGCATTGATATACCTCTTTTACGTAAAGAGTTTGTAATCGATGAATACCAGATTTATCAAGCAAAAGCGATAGGTGCGGATGCCGTGTTGCTCATCGCTGCAGTACTCGATCGGAAGACTTGTCGTCGTTTTACCGATTTGGCTCACAGCCTCGGAATGGAAGTATTGCTCGAGTTGCATGAAGAAAAAGAACTCGACTATTTGGATACCGGAGCTGATATGATAGGAGTTAACAATCGTGATTTGACGACCTTTGAAACTCGAGTGGAACACTCGTTCGATATGGTCAGGTATTTGCCTTCGGATAAAATCTGCATATCGGAAAGCGGGATTTCTTCCCCCGATACGGTTAGAGCTTTGCGTCGGGTGGGATTCAGAGGATTTTTAATGGGAGAGAATTTTATGAAAGAGGTTCGACCCGGTGCAGCTTTGAGCTGGTTTGTGAAGCAGTTAAACAGTGGAGAAGATGTTGGTTAAAGTATGCGGTATGCGTGATGGGGAGAATATTCGGTTGGTGGAGAATCTGTCGGTTGATCTCATAGGTTTTATTTTTTATCCCCGTTCTCCTCGTTATGTAAATTCCTTGCCTAAGTACCTGCCGCGATCTGCAGGACGAGTAGGGGTTTTTGTAAATGAAAAGCTGGGCGTGATCGAAGATGCGGTAATCCGATACGGACTTACACATGTGCAGTTGCACGGGAGTGAAATCCCTTCTGTGTGCGTGGCATTGAGGCAACAAGGAATACAGGTGATTAAAGCCTTTTCTGTATCTGTTCCAGATGATTTGATGGCTGTCGGGAGATATGACGGGTGTTGTGATTTTTTCTTGTTCGATACTTCTACGTCCGGTTATGGCGGTTCAGGATGTTCGTTCGATTGGGGTATATTGCAACATTATACAGGAAACGTTCCTTTTTTGATAGCAGGAGGTATAGGAGAGAATGATGTGGAGAGAGTTTTGAATTTTAAGCATCCACAATTTGCAGGGGTGGATTTGAACAGTTGTTTTGAAATTTCTCCCGGAATAAAAGATATAGAAAAATTAAACCGATTTATAACAAAATTAAAGAGATGAATCGAATACAACAATTGTTTGGCCGTAAAGAAAAAAATATTCTTTCGGTCTATTTTACAGCCGGATATCCGGCGTTTGATATTACTCGTGAGATTATTGGAGAATTACAACGTCAGGGAATCGATATGGTAGAAATAGGAATCCCTTTTTCAGATCCTATGGCCGATGGAATCGTGATTCAGAATGCGGCTGCAAAGGCTTTGCAGAACGGTATGTCATTGAGTAAACTCTTCGGGCAGCTTCGAAATATCCGTTCCGAAGTAGATATTCCGTTAATCTTGATGGGGTATCTTAACCCTATAATGCAATATGGTTTTGAGAACTTTTGCCGAAGTTGTCATGAAGTAGGAGTAGATGGAGTAATAATCCCGGACTTGCCGTTCAAAGATTATCTTGAAGAGTATAAGCCCGTAGCAGATCGTTATGATCTGAATGTAATAATGCTTATTACCCCTGAAACTTCCGAAGAACGTATCCGATTTATCGACCGGAATACAGAAGGATTTATCTATATGGTATCTTCTGCGGCGACGACCGGTGCGCAGCAGTCGTTCGATGAAGTTAAGCAGGAATATTTCCGTCGTATAGCTGCGATGAATCTTCGTAATCCCCGCCTGATAGGATTCGGTATATCTAACCGGGAAACATTCGATTCAGCTTGTCGGAATGCTTCCGGTGCGATTATCGGTAGTCAGTTTGTTAAGTTGCTTGCACAGGGGTCTCCTGCAAAAGCCGTTTCTCGATTATTGGAGATGATTGGGAAAAAGTAGGTTGAGAATTTATATGGATTTAAAAATCACGATAATATATTTATCGAAAAATTTAGATAGCATCTTGTAGATTGCGGATGCGGTAGAGAGTATAAAAATAACGGTTGATCAATTGATCAACCGTTATTTTTATTAAATATGTTATTTATTGCTTCGTTTACGTTCCGTCTCATCCAAAATAATTTTTCGGAGACGAATATGATGCGGAGTAACCTCTACATATTCATCTTCTTTAATGTATTCGAGAGCTTCTTCGAGGCTAAATACGACAGGAGGAATAATTTTTGCTTTATCATCAGCTCCTGAAGCACGCATATTGGTGAGTTTTTTCGATTTGGTTACATTCACTACGATATCGCCCTCTTTGGCATTTTCACCCACAACCTGCCCTGCATATACTTCTTCTTGCGGAAAGATGAAGAATTTGCCTCGATCTTGCAGTTTATCTATTGCGTAAGCATAAGCAGTTCCTGATTCCATAGCAATCAGCGATCCGTTTGTACGGCGGTCAATATCGCCTTTCCATGGTTGATATTCGAGAAAACGATGAGCCATGATCGCTTCACCGGCCGAAGCGGTCAACACATTATTCCGAAGGCCGATGATACCACGAGACGGAATTGAAAATTCCATGTGTATGCGGTCTCCTTGATTATCCATGCTTAGAAGATCTCCTTTGCGGCGTGTTACCATATCGATAATCTTGCTGGAATATTCTTCAGGTACGTTAACGGTTAATTGTTCTACCGGTTCACATTTTACACCGTCGATTTCGCGGATGATTACTTGGGGTTGACCTACTTGCAGTTCGTAACCTTCACGACGCATGGTTTCGATTAAAATAGATAAATGGAGAACTCCACGTCCATATACAGTCCATACTCCATCTTCAGGAGCTTTTTCTACACGTAAAGCAAGATTCCGGTCCAGCTCTTTTTCAAGTCGTTCGGCAATATGTCTGGATGTGACGAATTTACCGTCTTTACCGAAGAACGGAGAGTCATTATTGGTAAATGTCATCGACATGGTCGGTTCGTCGATGGCGATTCGTTTCAGCGGTTCTGGATTTTGAATATCGGCGATCGTATCTCCGATCTCGAAACCTTCGATACCGATCAGAGCGCAAATTTCACCTGATTGGGCAGATTTTACTTTGGTTCGTCCCAATCCTTCGAAAATATGTAATTCCTTAATTCGTTGCTTTGAAATAGAACCGTCTTTTTTACATAAAGCGACATCTTGTCCCTCGTGTAATTCTCCTCGGTGCACGCGTCCTATGGCAATACGACCTACATAGGACGAGTAATCTAAAGATGTTATAAGGAGTTGGGGTGTTCCTTCTAAATAAGCTGGTTCGGGAATATTCTCGATAATGGCATCTAATAAGGGTGTGATGTCTTCTGTCCGATTTTTCCAATCAGTTGACATCCAATTTTGTTTTGCAGATCCGTAAATTGTCGGGAAATCGAGCTGTTCTTCTGTTGCATCGAGACTGAACATCAGGTCGAATACCATTTCCTGCACTTCATCGGGACGGCAGTTCGGTTTATCTACCTTATTGATTACTACGATAGGTTTCAAACCCATTTGTATTGCTTTCTGCAATACGAAGCGGGTTTGAGGCATCGGGCCTTCAAAAGCGTCTACGAGCAATAGACAGCCGTCGGCCATATTCAATACCCGTTCGACTTCTCCCCCAAAATCGGCATGTCCCGGAGTATCTATAATATTTATCTTGTAATCTTTATATCGTATCGATACGTTCTTGGAAAGGATTGTTATACCTCGTTCACGTTCCAGATCGTTATTGTCGAGTATTAACTCGCCGGAGTTTTGATTCTCGCGAAATAGTTGTCCGGCCAAAAGCATTTTGTCGACCAGAGTTGTTTTCCCGTGGTCGACATGTGCAATGATAGCAATGTTTCTGATTTTTTGCATATAATCTATTTTGAGTGGTGCAAAGGTACGACAAAAATTTTTATGATGTTTCTCTTTAATTTAAGTTTTCTTCCTTTGTCATTAATATTTACTGTTCCGATTCTTTTCATAAAAATTTTTTCATGTTTTTAGAATCTGTTTGGATTTTTCCGATAATATAAAAGAAATATGCGGCAAAGAGTCAAACAAGGCTAAAATGGGAAATTCCAAAATCTTTTCAGAATAAAAAGCATTCGTATATTTAAAAAAGCTTGCAAAAGTATGGTAAATCAAAAATGAATTTATACCTTTGCCCCCTCAAAGAATTTATTAACAACAAAATCGCAGAAAAATGTATTTAACTTCTGAGAAAAAAAGAGAAATCTTTGAGAAATACGGAAAGTCTAATACTGATACTGGCTCACCTGAAGCGCAGATAGCATTATTTTCATACCGTATTGCTCATTTGACTGAACATTTAAAGTCAAATCACAAAGATTATAGTACTGAAAGAGCTCTTAGAATGTTGGTTGGTAAACGTCGTCGTTTACTTGACTATTTAGTAAAAGTCGATATCGAACGATATCGTGCTATTATTAAAGAGCTTGGCATCAGAAAGTAAGGAATTGCTTCAGCCCAAAAACGGCTGTCCGTATTTACGGACAGCCGTTTTTGCATTTTTTCAAGTAAAAACTTGTTGTTTAAAGAATTTCTGATTTTTAATCTTTTGCCAGACTGAATTCTTTATCGGCAAATAATTCTGCCAGTCCCGAAATTTGCTTTAGGCGCAACAACTCGTCTTTATCCATTCCTATATTCTTTTGTATCCAGTTGTCAGACATACCGGCTTTTACGAGTTCCGATACAATATTACTCATCAATTCAATATTGTGGGTTCCTCTTGCCCGGTTGTGGCGTATTGTAGATGCCATTCGGTTAGATAGATCTTTTTCTATTACGACAACCGGTAATTTCCCTTCTTCTCGCTCATAAATTCGTTTCGAGGTTTTCATTACCTGATATCGGTGATATCCATCTACCAGTTCATAAATGTCCTGTTCGGGGATATAATAACATACACAGGGCATCGTGTACCCATCTTCCCAGATCGAAACCTCCAGAAGTTTCATTTCCGGAGGAGCGACTATATTTGGATTGTAACTATTGGCTACGATCTTTTCGATCGGAACGGACAAAACTTTGTATACAGGACTTTGGTATTTTTCCATAATTAAAATAAGGATTGGTATTTTTTCATGACGTTTTCCCTTAATTCTTTTTCGTGTTTATTAGGGGAGAACCCCATGTATTTACAACAATGGTCGTTTTTCAAAATGCAAATGCAAATTCGTTTAAAAGTCGGGATCTCTTTAAATTCAGGAATATCGATGTCATCGAGATAATCCATTCTCACTGGTTTTTTCGAAGTTTTATAGTTACTTTTTTCTCCGACAGTGATCGAGATACCGGCATCTTCCAACTTCTTTATTGTTTCATTAGCAAGACAGCCGCCTTTATTTTTCCAAAAAGCCACGCTCACCGATAGTTTTTCAAGATAATTGTTTCTTGTCTCTTCGGGAAGTGTACTTAGTAAAAATTTCATATAATCTGCCCATGTCATATTCTTAGGCAATTTTATAGACTGCCATCCTAAAGCCGTTGTACCGCCATATATCCCGGCAAATCCGACTCCGTTTACTCGGTTTATCATACGCCCCCACATGTAAGGATCGATAGCTCGGTATAGTTTTAAGCTCCCGATTGCTTGAGAAAGAAAAGGACTGGCTACACGTTGTTTCTCCAAAGAGACGCCGGCTTGGTAATACAAATCATAGAGATGGTTATAGTCCCATTTGAATTTTCCGTTTGCAGTCCATACATCCGTTGTCTGCCAATCATAGATCGGATATGCATTGTAGATGTATTCTCCACACCGTCTTGTCCATTTCAGACCTCTATATTTCTGATAATTTTTCGAGCTGTATATCGTTCGCCAACGATTATAGCTTTCTTGAGTTCTTATCCCAACGAGACAGCAAGTTCGTTGCGCTTTTTTTTGGATGTGCAACCAGTGAGCGAATTTGTATTGGAACTCATAGTCCCACATGTCTTCTGTGTAAAATGGAAAATCTTCTTTTCGGTAACAACCTTCAGGCATCTCACGGACCCAGATGTCTTGGCATGTATCGTCCCACGGTCGCCAGAATTGTTGGTACATAGAGGTGCAGGTTATAACTTTGAACGGTACGCAGACCCGGTAAACATCCAGAATGTCCGCATTAGATTTGAATACTCGTTCTACGTACTCTATTGTTTCCTGATATTGTACCTCATAGTCCATATGGAAGACCGTCAGTTTCCGATCGAGCTTATGTTTCCGAATGTAATCGATGCAGAGATTCAATAATACTCCGCTATCTTTCCCGCCGGAGAAAGAGACGTAGACATTATCAAATCCGGAAAAGATCTTTTCCAGGCGGTCTTGGGTCATATCATATACATTCTTTCGGGTTGTTTTCATCTCCTTTCCATTCCATTTTTACATAAAGTTTCCATTCTTTGACTGGAGAAAAACCTTTCTCCTGAAATATATTTACGTGTCGGGTATGTGTAACGGAATATATCGGATAATCTTCTCCGAAAGTGGTTACAACTTTGTCTATCATTTGGGAAAGCAATTTTGCATTATCTCCCGAAATATAATAGTTGTCTATTGTGACGTTGTGTGCTTTGATTTCGACTGGAATGAATCCTTGAACAGTATTGTTTTCGGTCGTGACAAACCAAATGTGGTGTATTGAAGTTTTAAAAGGATAATTGTTGTTTTGTCTCAAGATTCCCGGACTCATAACCAAAGGGGCGACAAGCTTATATAACTGGGGATCGGTTCCTGAAAATTTTTCTATCTTCATAAAAACAAACTTTTAAATCCTATGTGATGCCCGATGAATTATAAAAATCATCAATACTTATTAATTTGATCTTCTCTTCTTAAAGTCTTGTTTTAACTAAAAATGTACTTGAATAAAGCATTGTATTTTTAGCGATAATACTATTTTATGACAATAAATATTAGCAATTTGTCATCTTTTGTGCATATAAAAAATAAATAAAGAAAATCATATTCACAAAATTATGAAATTAATTTCTGATTTGCACGAGATTTTAATTCATAAATGATTATTTTTAAGATAAATAAACTTTAGTAAATATGTGAATAATTATAAAATTTAAACTTTAACGAGAATCGGAATTTAATAACCTGTCTAATTTTATTCGAGCAAAGTTTTAGCGAAATCCACAAGAATAGTCAGACACCCCGAGAGGATACTTGGTTGTGTTTTTGATTACTTTTATTATTTGATTCTTTCTTGTTTTGAAGTTGGGAATAACTGATTTGAAAATATTTGTTTCGGAAGTATTTGGATTTGTCGAATAGTTTTTTTACTTTAGATTATTAATTGGTAATACGGATGAGATTAGGAACGGAAATATTTCAGGTGAACCGTAGTTTGAAAGACCCCTATACCGGTTGTTTACTGGTTTCAGAACCATGCTTGAATGAGGTATATTTCCAGCGGTCGGTTATTCTCTTGGTTGATCATGACCCGTTAATCGGAAGTATGGGATTGGTTCTTAATAAGTCATCCAATCTAATGTTGAATACCGTAATCGAAGGTTTGGAAAATGTTCCGGAGATTCCTGTCTTTTGCGGAGGGCCTATGGAGAGCGATCATTTGTTTTATATACATACATTGGGGCGATTAGTACCCGGATCGATAGAGATAGCTGAAGGATTATATATCGGAGGTGATATAGATGTGATATTGTCTTATATAAGAAGTGGAAATACCGTAGAGGGGCATATAAAATTCTTTTTAGGGTATAGCGGTTGGGAGGCCGGGCAATTAATAGATGAGATTGCCAATATTTTTTGGATCGTATCCGAAAAAGTATCGCCTTTATTTTGTATTTGCGGTGATGGGGAACAGAGTTGGCGTAAAGCTGTCGTAGATTTAGGAGAAGATTATAAATCATGGCTCAAATATCCTCGTTTGCCTATTCTCAATTGATCCGTTGCATGACAACTACGTTTTTATATCCGTTTTCAGTTTTTACCCATTCTTTAAAAAGTCCGCAAGATATGAATCCGTTTTCAGAAAAGAGTTTCAAACTGTTTTTATTTTCTTGAAGGATGTGGGCATAAAGTTGGTGCAGATGCAAAAAACCGAAAGCGTATGAACACATTAGTTGCAAAGCTTCATTGCCGAAACCTTTCCTTTGATGATCCGGCGCTATAAGAATACCTACCGCTCCTCTTTCGTGATGTGGGTCGATCTCGAACAAATCTACCATTCCGATTGTTTCGTTCGTTTTTTTTAAAGTAATCATCATTCGTAGTTGTCGGGTCTGATAAATATCGTAACAACTGTTTTGAATATATTCACGAAGAGTGAATTTTGAGAATGGAGCTAATGTACATCCATGAACCCATAGAGAAGAGTCGTTTTCCCATTGATATAAAATGTCGAGATCTTCGGGTTCGATAGCTCGTAAATAGATATTTGTTCCGGATAGGTATGACATACTTTTTACAGTTTAAAGATAACGGTGATGTTTTTTGTAGAAATAGAGGAGTGCCTGAATATGTCGGCATGCCAATTTTGAAAAAATTTTTCGGTTGGTTACCCGTTTCCAATGATGGATAATTGAAAATTGGGGTAGATAGACGATTTTGAAGCCATTATTCCGTACTCGTATACAAAAATCTGCATCTTCCGGACCGTAAAAAATATTTTCATCCAAAAGACCTGTCAAATCAAGTACTTCACGACGGATCATTTGACAAGCTCCGATTAAATATTCCGGCTCATATTCAACTGTATGAAAAATCTCTTTATTTTTTCTTCGTATAAAAGTGTAGAAAATGTTTTTGAATTTTATACCGAGTCCCGGATATTCCTTATCGCTTTTTTGAGTTTCTTTTTGTGTATTTGTCAGTTTGCAACCGCAGATTCCTGTTTCGGGATGAAAGTCCATATAAGCAACCATGCCGTATATAGCATTCTCGTTAGCGATAGTGTCATCATCGAGGAGCAGAATATATTTGCCCGATGCTTTTTCTATTCCCCGGTTACGGGCGTATGCTACACCTTGGTTACAGGGAAGTGTGACCGTCTGTATTTGAGGATAGTTTTCCTTAACATATCGTGATGCACCGTCTGTTGATCCGTTATCTACCCAGATGATCTCGATATCTTCTTTCTGCAGTGTATATGAAAGAGATGCAAGGCACTCTTTAAGATGTACCAGAGAATTCCAAGATATGAGGATGATTGATAACCGCATAAAGACTATTATCCGAATAATTTTATTTTTAAGGCTCTTAGAGCATATGAAAATTCTTTGACCGAAGTGAAGCGTCTGAGTTGTGTCGAAATAAAATAGTATGAAAAGAAATATTTCAAATTGCTCCGGAATAATATCCTTTCCATTTCGTGAGATGAAAGATGAGGATAATTTAATATCGACTCTCGTTGAACATCGGTAGGGATATATTCTCCACCTTTAATCCATCCGTTTTCTTTTGCCATAGCATAAAATTCCGTACCGGGAAAAGGGGATACGATGTTGAACATAATCTGATCGACTTTCAGTTTTTTTGCTCGTCGTAAAGTATCTTTAAGAGTTTCTTTGGTTTCTAACGGACTTGTTCCGATTAGAATATTCAGCTTGACCGGAACATTATACTTTTTTAGATACCCGATTGCGTCATATATCTGTTTTTGTGTAATTCCTTTTTTAATGAATTTAAGAATATCTTCATTGAATGATTCTACACCTAAATCGACATATTTGCAGCCCGACATACCTAAGGCTCGGGCTATTGTGTCGGTAATCGCATCAACGCGGGCTTGACATCCCCATGAAAAGCCGTATTTACGCATAATATTACAGATTGCCAGTGTTCTTTCTTCATTCCAAATGAAGTTGTCGTCCATAAATCCAATAGCAGTATATCCTTGTTCGTGCAATATCTTCATCTCTTTTTCAATGCTCTCTATTGAGCGAAAAGAGATAAACGGCTTCTTTTTAAATTCCCGGCGGTTCTCTATTTCCCGAGCGAAAGTTAACGAACTCGGTACGCAGTAAATGCACTGATAAGGGCAGTTTCGTGAAGTGATTGCTGTCGTATAAGGCGATATTTTTAATTTGGGATTGTGATAATCCCGATCTGCAATATGATGGCGTGCAGGAAAAGGAAGAGAATCTAAGTCTTTTAATAACAAATGGAATTTGTTGTGTATGATTTTCCCGTTTTTCAGGTATGAGATACCTTCGGTCAGTTTCCAGTCTGTTCCATCTCGTAAAGCATTTGTCCATTCTTTTACAATGACTTCCGGTTCTCCTCTGACGATAACTACTTTTTCATCTGTAAAAAAGCGATCTGTAAAATAAGTAGGTCCTGGACCCATAAACACGACAAATGCGTTCGGCCGATATTTCCGGATCAGGGATAATGCGATCAAATCGTTCTCTATTGACAGATTTACAGTCCAGATATAATAAATATCGCTGTCATCTTCTTTAAGGAACTTTTCGAATTTTTTTCGTGAGGTTTTGTAATAGACGAAGTCTCTATATATCGGAGTATATCCTTCTTGTTCTAATACTGCGACAACGGTCAATTCATATATGTTTGGTGCTGCATACACGATACGGGTGCACCCCGCAGTTCGTTCAGCAGGTTTATTATGATCTAATACAGGTGGAACTAAGAATGTTAATTTCATGGACCTTAATTTAGCGATAAATTCAATATATATAAACGATCTATTGACGGTATTTCGTATATTTATATTCCGTTTTTTTATGGTTTGAATGTCTCATTGAACGGCATTCTGTTAATAATAGATCTGCCGAGAGTAATCTCATCGGTATATTCCAGTTCGTCACCAACCGATACCCCTCGTGCTAAAATGGAAATTTTTATATTGTAAGGAGCGAGTTTTCTGAAAATATAAAAATTGGTCGTGTCTCCTTCCATCGTAGCGCTAAGGGCAAGAATAATTTCCTGTATCCCTCCTTCCGATACCCGTTTTACCAGGCTGTCTATTTCCAAATCAGAAGGACCGATCCCGTCCATGGGAGAGATGACGCCGCCTAAAACGTGATACCGTCCTTTGAATTGATGGGTATTTTCAATTACCATCACTTCTTTAATGTTTTCTACGACACAAATGATAGAATCGTCCCGGTTGGGGTCGGAGCATAATGAGCAAGTATCCGAGTCGGAAATATTATGACATACGTGACAATATTTTATCTCTTTACGAAGTTTTATAATGGCATTTCCGAAATTTTCTACGGAAAACTCCTCCTGCCGGAGCAGGTGTAATACTAACCGCAAAGCAGTTTTTCTTCCGATACCCGGTAGTTTGGCAAACTCATTTACCGCATTTTCAAGTAATGCGGAAGAGTAAGGTTGATTCATCTGAATATTGTTTTTTGTGTTTGTCTGATTCTCTATGAATAATACTGTTTTTGTGATGACCGAAGTGAAAACAGTCTTAAAAGAGATTCGATATTAAAAAATATTTCTGTTACGAAATTAAGATTTTTCTTTAATAAAGCCGTTACGGTAAGCGATCAATAATTTTTTCAAATCTTTTATCTGAGTTTCGAGCTCTTTTCCTATATCGGTGTCGCGTACCATCATTCGTTGCGAATTGAGTTCGAGGATAAAACTGGTCGAAATAATATCGATACCTTCTTCTATTGCTTTTTGTGCCGACTGAAAAGGCTCGTGTTGTGTCAGTTGTAATCCTCGTGAGTGAAAAATCAACGTATAGCCTGCGATTCCGGTTTCCGGTTGGTAAGCTTTTGAAAATCCACCGTCGATTACCAGAAGCTTTCCACCGGCTTTTACCGGTTTTTCTCCTTTGATCGTTTTTACCGGAACATGTCCGTTGATAATATGGGAATGAATATTATTTATTCCAAATTCTTTCAGTATCATGTCGCAGACACGCTCTTCATTTCTTAATGTGTAATAATATCCCTTTTTCTCTTTCCAAAGCTCTTTATCATCGGTAAAGTAGCGTTCGAACGTCGCCATTTTGTCTTTGTCGAATGGAGGTGCATCTTCTCCGCACCAGAGATACCACATATAATCTCGTGCAAATTTTTTCTCTTCAGAACCCTCTTCATCAAAATAGGCGATTCGTATTATCTGATCTATTCGGTCGAGTAATGCTTTTCCCTTATATTTTTTGTCTCGTATCGTTATCTCTTTAAAAGATCCATCGGCATTCAACGGTATAGAGGCATGATACAGCAGATTAGAGTTGCGTACCAGATATATGCTTCCGTAAGAAAACAGGCATCGCATGTGTTTTCTCAGTTTTTCGCTGTTGACAAAAGAGTAACGTAATCGACGCATCAGTTCTTGCTCTTCATCGGTAAGTTTATAAGGATCTTTAGGATCGATAGTCGGGAAATAAGTGTCCGTTAAAGGATATTCTTTTCCATTCAGAATCAGCTTTCCCCGCTTATAATCGATCTTATCGAGCAATAGTCGGTTATCCATATTATATTCGGGATGAGCCTTGATAAGCTGAGCCTCCAGTTTAAACTGTATGATTGTGATTGCCTTGTGCATTTGAGCAATCAGTTTTTGGGTCTTTTCGCTATGTACGTTATCCGTTCCTACTTTGGGCATGAAAAGCGAGCAAGGATCATCTTTATAACGTTCTATGGCGAATGTCGCCAGTGGCAGCAGGTTTATTCCATACCCGTCTTCGATCGTAGTCAGATTCCCATAACGCATTGCCATTCTTACGACGTTGGCGATACAGCACATGTTACCCGATGCAGCCCCCATCCATAATATATCGTGATTGCCCCATTGTATATCGAAATTGTGATAATTACATAATGTATCCATGATAATATGAGCCCCCGGTCCTCGGTCATATATGTCGCCTACGATATGCAATGTGTCTATCGTGAGTCGTTGTATGAGGTTGCACATGGCGATGATAAAACAATCAGCTCGCCCTGTCGATATGATAGACGAGATGATACCGTTCACATAAGCTTGTTTGTTCGGGTCTATCTGCGATTCGTGTAGCAGTTCCTGTAAGATATAGGAAAATTCTGCAGGGAGAGCTTTTCTTACCTTTGATCGAGTATATTTCGAAGAAACATTTTGACATACTCTGATCAGTTGGTGAAGCGTGATTTTGTACCAGTCTCCCATATCCGGTTCATGGGATTTAATCAGTTCCAACTTATGATCGGGATAATAAATGAGTGTACATAACTCTTTTTTTTCGCTCTCCCGAAGAGTTTGACCGAAAATCTCGTTGACTTTACGACGTACTGTGCCAGATGCGTTTTTCAGAACATGTTGGAAAGCTTCATATTCTCCGTGTATGTCTGTCAAGAAATGCTCAGTCCCTTTGGGTAAATTCAAAATCGCTTCCAGATTGATGATCTCGGTACATGCGTCCGATATGGTCGGGAACTGTTTTGAAAGCAGTTGTAAATATCGCAGGTCTTGTAATGCGGTCTCTACAGATATATCGTTCATAGAATCATAATTTTCCATGTAAAGTAATAGGTTTAGTAATTCAAAAATAGCCTTTTTTTTAGATTCGGGCAAGATTATCGGCAGATAATCCTTATATTTGTCATAATAACTGTCGATTAACTAAAATGATTATGGAGATAAAAAGTGCACGTTTTATAATAAGTAATACTGATGTAACGAAGTGTCCTTCGGGAAATTTACCGGAATATGCCTTTATCGGTCGTTCTAATGTAGGGAAATCGTCGTTGATCAACATGCTTACCAATAAAAAAGGGCTGGCAATGACTTCCTCTATGCCCGGTAAAACGCAGCTTATCAACCATTTCCTGATCAATGATGCTTGGTATTTGGTCGATCTTCCGGGATACGGATATGCACAGCGCGGTAAAGAAGGGCGAGAAAAAATACGCAGTATTATAGAGAGCTATATCCTGAACCGTTATGAGATGACTTGTCTGTTTGTTCTGATAGACTGCCGACATGAACCGCAGAAAATCGATGTCGAGTTTTTAGAATGGCTCGGAGAGAACGAAATACCTTTTTGCATAGTGTTTACCAAAGCCGATAAATTAGGGCCTGTGCGCTTTAAGGAAAATGTCGAGGCTTATAAGAATCGTTTGCTTGAAGATTGGGAAGAACTTCCCCCGGTATTTTATACCTCTTCAGAGAAAAAGCAGGGAAGAACGGAATTACTCGATTACATCGGAAGTATAAACGATTCTTTGGAAAACAGTTAAGGTGTTTTCTGCAGGCTCTTAACCCGCTTCTAAATTACGTTAAATAATATATTGCCATGAAAAGAAACACTATATTTGTGAAAGCCCTTTGTTCACGGCTTGTGATCTGCGGGCTTTTTTTATCAGGTTGTAAACAAAATAACAAAGATCATAATATGGCGACAAAAGATGATTTTATGCGGGAAGCGATAGCGCTTTCTATTGAGAATGTGAAAAATGGAGGAGGTCCTTTCGGTGCGGTGATTGTAAAAGACGGAGAAATTATTGCAAGAGGAGTAAATCGAGTAACGGCATCCAACGATCCTACCGCTCATGCTGAGGTAAGTGCGATACGTGAAGCTGCCGGGAAATTGGGACGGTTCAATTTGAGCGGCTGTGAAATATACACGTCGTGCGAGCCTTGTCCTATGTGTCTGGGTGCGATTTATTGGGCTCGACTCGATAAAATGTATTATGCTAATACGAAAACCGATGCTAAGGATATAGGATTTGATGATTCGTTTATTTATGATGAGCTTGAATTAAAACCTGCAGATCGTAAGCTTCCTTCTGAGACTTTGTTGCGGAATGAGGCGATAAAAGCTTTTGAAATGTGGAATATAAAAGCGGATAAAATAGAATATTGAGTCTTTTGTTTGAAGAGATTCGTGATGAAACGGGATGGCAGAGTTGTCGTTCCGTTTTTTTGTGCGATTTCGATTTTTTCAGAATTTACAAAAATAATATTGGGGTTTAGACAAGCTATTAGGCAAATTATGAAATTGTGAATATATGTTTTTAAACAGAATGAAAATTTTTGATTTAATGATATAAGTATATAATTTTATACATCTTATTTTTATTTAAGAGTGTTTTTGTTTTGAAAGAATACTGAATATGGAGAATTGTGAGAGTGAAATTTTGTTTGGTTAGGACCAATTTAGACTTTATAAAAATATTTCTTTAACTTGTTATTCTTGTTGCAATAGAAAGTTTCTTTTAGAGATAAAGATAAATTCTTATAAAATGTAGGGTGATATAGCGTAGTATAATTTTTTTTGATCTTAAATCGGTACATGAATATGAAATCTTATTTAGTGTTTTTTATTCTTTTCCTTTCCGGTAACTTTATCGGACTCAAGGCTCAGTCGTCATTATTGATGGAGACTTCTTTACCTCGAGATAGAGATACTTTAATTATGCAGCAGGTGACTTTTTGTGCTCCGGGAGACAGTGGAACTAATGTTACATGGGATTTTCGGGATTTGGAATATTTAGATGTCGAGAAACGTGTGTTTTATAAAGGAAGATTAGACTCGATTCTTTGTATGTATCGAAATAAAACAGCATATAAATATAGGTTGTCAGGGGATTCTCTTTTGTTCTTAGGTTATGAAAATCCTGTGACAAAGATGTGTTTTGTGTCACCTGTGCCTGTGCTTCGTTTTCCTTTCTATTACGGAGATACGATAGCTTCTCCCTTTATAGGAAACGGAGGATATTCCCATGTTTATTCTCTCAAATCATACGGTTATTCCGAGACGGTTGCCGATGCGTTGGGTATATTGTTTCTGCCGGGAGAAGATACGCTTCGAAATGTAATTCGGTTACATAGTAAAGAGCGTGTGGGTTTGCGGTTTATCGATTTTGACATATTCGGCCGGCAAGATTCTTTATTTACGGTTTCTTCGATCGGAGATCGGTTGACTGCTGATAGTGTTATATGGCAAGTCGATACATATCGGTGGTATTTGCCGGGATATCGTTATCCGGTATTGGAAACCATTGAAAATACGATTGATTGGAAAAGTAAGTCGGTGCGACATTTTTTTATCAGTATGCTATATTCTCTTGAAGAGCAAAGGTCGCTTGACAGAGATTCGGAGAATGAGCAGGTCAGGGAGCGAATATTTTTATCAGACAAAAAATACCAAGGGTGCTCCGAACGTTCCGGAGCGTTGTCAGATATGTCTGATCTGTTTTCTCTCTCATGTAAAATAGATCCGGTCGGCAATAGGGCTACAGTTTATGCCGGCCTTAATCGATCCTCGAGGATGGAGATATTGCTTGCCAATATGTCAGGAACGGTACTTTATCATGAATCGCCGCGAACCGTAGAGCCGGGATATTATGTCTCGGATATAGATTATGACCGATATTCTGAAACGGAGTTTATCATTACCGTTATTATCGGAGATAAACGAGAAAGTTGGAAAATAAAGAAAAGATAACCTTTGCTTAGAGCCGGTCTGAATTTTTCAATAAAAAATACGATCAGGACATCTTTTCCCGGGCTGTTTTCCCGTTCTTGTTTGTCAGATAACAGGCTATCTTTCTCATAAGACAGAAAAACATCCTCGAACGAAACTCTCAAAACCGATCCGGGCAAAATTCAGACAGCATCTTGTTTGGTTATAGTGAGAATTATTGATTGAAGGATGCGTAACTATTATGATCTTTTTATATTATGAAAAACATCGATAAGTATTTGTTTTTGCCGTTTGTTTTATGCTTGTTTGTTTTTTCCGACCTTAAGGCTGACGAATCTCCTGCAGATTATAGAATAAATGTACCGTCACCGCAAGCCTACGCTTTTGCACAGTATGCCGATATGCCGGTAAGCTTATACACCGGAATACCTTCGATCGAGGTTCCGCTTTTTACAATTGAGATGGGGAATTTTACCTTTCCGATAACATTGAGTTATCATGCGTCCGGAATAAAAGTTTCACAAGAAGCCAGTTGGGTGGGGTTAGGCTGGAACCTGAATGCCGGGGGCAATATAAGTCGTACGGTCAGAGGCCTTGATGATCTTATGGGCGGTTATTATTATCAAGATGCGCAGATTCCTGATCAATTCGATAATTCAAGAGATGATATAGTGTCCTTGGTAGGGGTAGATGCTTATGATCATGTTGTTAGAATCAATGCGGATACGGAACCGGATGTGTTTTACTACAATTTTGCGGGATATAGTGGAATTTTTTATGCTAAAAATTCAGGATGTAAAGAGGAAAACGGTTTTTATCTGAGCGATCCCGAACAGAATCTGAAAATGTCGTTTACTTATAAAGATCAGTCATTCGGTATTATCTCACCGGACGGTACACGATATTTATTCAAGCCGTCCGCCTCCACCGGTTCGGCGACAGTGGTATTGGAAGGATTCAGAATGCCTTATACAGATATGACCCGGTTTCCGTTTTTTGAAGATCGTGTACAAAATATGATTACGAGTTGGGATTTGTCGGAGATTATACTTCCGAATAAGGAAAAGATAGAGTTCGAGTATATTACGGTGGCATATCCTTTTCTTCCGTCAAGTGCCAGTATCATACAGAAAAAATATTTGCCTGTATATGCGGTAAAGAATACCGGATTTCCGGTTTACGCGACAGAAAAATATGAAACCGTTTGTTCGATGAGTATGGTAAATTACCAGAAGTTTCTGAAAAAGATTACATGGAGTTCGGGATATATTATGTTTGAGACAAGTTCTCGGAAAGACTTTGCCCGCAATACATTCAAGCCGGGAGGGGAGAATCTGAAGCTCGATAAGATGTCTTTGTTCCGAACGGGCGACAGTGCGCCCTTTAAGGAGGTCGTTTTTCATGAAAGTTATTTTAGTAACCCTGACGAACCGGAAGATCAGTATAATCTTCGGCTTCGATTAGACTCTCTTTCTGTTTGTTCGGGACAGATTCGGGAAATCCATCGTTTCGGCTATGACGTCTGTCATTCGTTGCCACCCAAATACAGTTTTGCCCAAGATATGTGGGGATATTATAATGGGTTGAATAATACGATATTCTATCCCGAAATTTCTGTATCCCGCAATTATTATAAGGCTGACGGGAAGACGATTGTATATAAAAAAGGAGATATATTGCGGGGGGCGGATCGCAAACCTCGTGCCGAATATATCACCACCGGTATGTTGACTTCTATGGAGTCGCCCGAAGGTGGAGTGACGACATTCGAGTATGAGCCGAATGATGCGATAAGCGAGTATTCCGAGATTGTTTTCTTGCATAAGGACACTCTTTATAAGCCGTATAATGTCGAGGTCGATACATTTCATTTTACATTACATACTGACGGCTGGATAAAACTGGACTTTTTATATAATGAAGGAGCGATGGGTGCTGGAGGCAGTGCGTATAAAAATAATATGATCTCTATCTATAACTCTGCCGGAAAGGAGGTCAAGACATGGGGTAGTCAGAATTTTCCGGATATACCGTTTACATATACGATCAAGGATTCGAGCAAATATGATAAAGGAAACTATTATTTGGTATTCAGAACCGATAATTATCTCAACCAGAATCTGAAACTGGCTTTTTACGGACACTTTAACAGGATCGGCCTTGTACAGGGCGGAGGGGTGAGAATATTCCGGATAAAGTCTCCCGTAAATACGAGAGAGTTTACTTATACCGACGCGACAGGACATGCCTCTTCCGGGATCTTTATACGCAAACCTTTTTATGAAAGTATGCAGACTTATGCTACATATAGTACTTTCCTTGATAACGATGGAAGTATTCGGCCGGTTCGGGATGGTTTTAAGGAGTATATAGTTCAGCAGTCCGAATCGGTATATCCGCTTGCCGGTCCGTCGATAAACGCTGCGGTGGGTTATAGTCGTGTTTGTATGACGACCTGTTCTGACGATAAATTTTTCAAAGAAGATTACTTTTATCACAATGAAGAGGAGACTGTAGATTTCAGATATGTCGGGATGCCCGGTGAATGTATATATATGAACGGGAAGTTGCTGACGCATAATATTTATGAAGACTCTCAATTGATAAAAAATATCAAGTATGAATATAAATGCGATACCATAGCCGTTTTGAACGCGTGGTTTCAGGATTATTGCAATATGGGAGATATAGGAACATATCATGTGCCGATAGGGCATTGCCGGATCGAGCGGGAGACCGAAGGCTGTTTCGATACTCGTTCTTTGACTAAATATTGGAAGACGACCCGTTATAAACAATAGTTGGAAATATCCGAAATGGGGGGACATTGGTTTATCCTATAATATACCAATACTCTCAAGACTTAATACAATTTCAAAAAGAACAAAAAAGAATATTTGGAATTCCATAAACAAAATCTTATGAAAAGAATAATTTTATTTTTAATAGTTTACGCATCTTGCATTGTGGAAGTATCGGCTCGAAACAATTTATCTGGTCGCTATTATGCAGAATCTGGAGTTTATATAGAAATAAAAGACAAAAATTTTAAATTAATTATGCCTAATAATGCTATAAACGGATGGAACTCAGAAATAATGGCAGAAGGTACTATCAATAAAATCGGAGATTCTTTTTTAGAATTAAATACAAATAAAAATCCCATTATCGAAGCTCTTAAAAACTTAAATATCACTCAAACACAAGAATCCATTTCCATTCCAAACGACAGTATCAAAGTGAAATTCTCAATTCCTTATCAAAGAGGAAAACTTAAAATATTAGTATTTACCAATACTTCAAAAATTTTTAGACTGAATTATTCAACGACTGTTAATGAAATAAATATCCCTAAAGATACAAAATCTATTTCATTTTATATTAGTTCTGATTTCATAAAAGCACATACGACAGACGGGGCATTTTATGGTATAGTAGGACTTGATTCTATGCAAGAATATCAAATACAAAAAAATATTAATTTTATTAAAATAGAAATGCCAGGCATAACTAACTCCTTTTTTGAAACTTATTACATAAGAGGCGATTATGCACGAATGACTAAAGACGGTATAATATGGAAAGGAATAATATACAGAAAATCCCTCAAATAGGATCAATATGTAGTTCGATAAATTCAGTATCCGTTTGGTTTGCGAGGGCAATACGGGAGAAGTGGTGCAGAGCCTCGAATATTTCCCGTCGGGTCTGATATTCCGAAGCATGTGTTTCGAATGGCAACCTTACCGTTTTACAGGAAAGGAGTTGATAACGGAACACGGTCTCAACCGGTACGACTCGAAGGCGAGAATTCAGGATTTTCAGATACCCGGATTCACGACATTAGATCTACTATGTGAGAATTATTACGGAATATCGCCGTATGCGTATTGTTTTAATAACCCAGTTAGATTTCCTCCTGACAAAAAAAACAATAAAAGCGCAAATTCATTCACATGGAAGATTTGAAGAAGGATATGATAATAACAATTTTTCTAATGGAGATAAATGGGTATATTATAATGCAGGAATAGACGGATTTTTAACGACGCCCGATGGATCGTTAAAAAAATACAACGTAAGAACCGCTAAAGTAAATGTCATCTCGGAAGATCTGCCTAGTGATCCGAAAGATCCAGAAAGGAAAAACCAAGTTAACCCGATAGATGTCCCTAAAATAAAAGAAAAATCTTTATATACAAAAAAAATATCATATGAAAAAAAATAGATTTATATTTCGGATTATTTTATGTTCAATCGGTCTTTGTTTTTGGGGGTGTTTTTCAGAAGAAAATAGAGAGAATAAAGTTACTGGACAACTTGAAACTCAACAAGACTACATCCCAAATGATTCTTTATCATTAAGCGAATATTCATCTGTTCATGGGTTTATGCCTGAAGATGGCTTGATTCCGACTGCAGAATTGGCGATTCAAGTGGCAGAGCTTGTCCTAAAAAATATATATGGATCGGAGAATATAGAAGAACAAAAACCCTTTTTTATAAATTTAAAAAATGATATCTGGATTATAGAAGGGAATTTAGATGATGGTTATTATGGAGGTGTTGCGCATATAGAAATCCGAAAAAATAATGGTGAGATATTGAAAGTTATCCATGGTAAATAATACAATAATTTATATTCATGTTGGATATAAATTATGGGATGGATTTGGATCAAATCTAATAAGAAAGATGTTATTCTGTTTTTTCTGATGAATATATTATTCGTATTGTGCCGGGAATCCGATGAGATATGTCGATCCGGACGGAATAGATTTTTGGGACGTTCTAAAAGGTATCGGAGTCTCCATTAGCGACAATGCGACATTAGGAGGGGTCAATCGAAGGGGCACAATAGCTTATAAAGATGCTTCCGACTATAATTTAGGCCAGAACATCGGAGACGCGCTTAGTGTTATAATCGGAGGAGGAGAAGCTTTTACCGGAATGGGCGGGACAATATTCGGAACGGGTATATCTGCAACGGGATTCGGCGCAGTCGTAGGAGCAGCACCGGTTATGGCAGAAGGTGCATTAATGACGGCTCATGGTACGTTGATGATGTTTAGTGCCGGCAAGAATCTGAACAGTCAGAAAAGCAGGGTGGATGAAGGTTCTGGAAAAGACAAGAGAAATGTTTCATCCGGAAATAAGAATAGTCCTCATGCAAATCAAAAAGCAAAAATATCTGCTGGTCAAAAATATGAACGAGCGAAAGAATGATTTAATCAATTAGATAAAATACAAAATAAAACACCTGAACAGAAAAAGGAAAGAGATGCAGCAAAAAGGGAAATGGATCACTGGAAAAAAAGCAGGATTTCTCCGGTGAGAATCACAGTAGAAACGCAAAAGGGAATTAAATATGGAAAGATATACGTTTATAGCGGAATATAGAGGCGGTACATATACGAGCCAATATGATGTTGAGAATTTAGAAGACGGACTGAAACTATGGGCTGAAAATCTGGATTTAAAATATTTCTCAAAATCAAAAAAAGAAAAAATCATAGCAGAAACAAAGGACAGAGACTTATTTCCTGTCGAATTGGACGGCATTAAAAATGCTTGGTGCAGGTCTTATTTAGGAGGTAAATTTTATTTATTATTGAATATCGTAAAAACTGCTATCGATTGATCTCTAATATTTAGCAGAATAGAAAACAAAGAAAACAGATTGAGACAGACTGTATCCGATGGCAAGGTGACGGATACTGTGACTTATAAATCTAATGAATTATCAAAAAAGATGAAAAATATGCCAGAAACAATAGAATTCAATAATCTTAACGTTCGTAATTTTTCATTATATACATGGGAAACCATACCTAAAAATATTCGTTATTGATGGATATGGATTGGATAAATATTATGGGTAAATTTGATTACAAAAACATTTGTGTGCAGATAAAAGTACGGGAAAACCTTACGGATCAGAGATTTGTTGAATTTACGAAAGAGTGGGGTTTTACAGAAAAGGATTTCGATGCGTTTTTAGATACAATCGAAGGAGGGGCTTGTAATGAGCGCGCAAGAAAAATAATAGAGTTTTTTGTCGAATATGAAGGCGGGTTTATACTCCCGGATAAATATAACGGATACGAGCCTATAAAAAAGATATTTAACAAAGACGATATATCGGATCCCGTTGCATGGCTAAGTTTTCCTGCGGGGAGTCTATATCTGAGGAAGAGATATAAGTTCGATGTGGAAATAGTGAATGAGTACTGGGCGATTATATTCTCGGAAGGAATAGCAGAAAAACCGGTGAGGGTACTACCGGAGTATATGGGAGTTATAACCTTTTGGTTCAGTAAGCAGCGAAAGATAGATATGGAATTTTTGAAACGGCTGTTGAAAGATTTTTGTGAGTATCTGAATACCGATTACGGGGTGATATTCGATCAGGAAACGCATGAGGTATTGTTCGATCTTTTTGAAAAAGAGAAATAGAAAAAAGGTATTTTTCCGTATTTACCGGGCGGATCGGAATTTGAGTATTTGATTTATCAACTCGGTACAAATTTGTTAAACGCAGTACACAAAAGTCTGCCAAAGATGCCGCCAGAAATGAAGGGAAAAATGCGCCTATAAAACATCTTAATCCTGAAAAAGGAAATAGCCATTATCATTCAACGGATATACATAAGGAAAAAAACTAATAGTACACTTCATGAATATTAATCAGCAATTATGGATAGGCTTAGTTGGTGTCCATCCCCATTCTGAAAACTCAATATTAGGAAGTTATTCGGGTGGATTCACAAATATTGTTGTTTTTGCTCAAAACAAAGCCGAATTTAAAAAAGAGGTATCAAAATTTTGTTTAGAAAATAATTTAGATGTTTTTGAAATTGAGGATATTGAACGAGTTAGTAAACGAATGAAAAAACATAAATTAGGAACATCTGTTTTGAAAATTATAGAGTATGTAAGGGTAACAGGATTACCATGTATGAGTGATTTACACGTTATATGAGTCTGATGATTGGGACAATTGCATAAAATATTTGCAATAGAAGCATATCACATGCAATATTCCTTTGATAAATCTTTTCCCGGCAGTAAGGAGGTAAAGGTCTTCAAGGTATCGATTTCCATTCTGTTGGAAATATCCGAAATGGGGGGACATTGGTTTATCCTATCATAGTATATCAATATTGAGATTGATGCTAAGGATGTAGGTTTTGATGATTCGTTTATTTATGATGAGCTTGAATTAAAACCTGCAGATCGTAAGCTTCCTTCTAACTTTGTTGAGGAATGAAGCGATAAAAGCTTTTGAAATGTGGGATACCAAAGCGGATAAAATAGAATATTGAATTAAAATATTGTGAAGAAGTGGAATAGTTAGATTATGATTTCACTCCTTTTTTATTTTTATAATTATAATGGAAAACGTAGATGAGACATTTTAATAAAAGAGAAAAGGATGTAATAAAGATTCTTGTCAGCAAGGATTTTACGAATGTGAGCAGTTTTTCTGTAGAGTTAAATAAGATGTTTTTTAATGAGGAAAACGGAGCGGCTTTGGCCGTTGATCGTTCGGAAAAAGTTTTTTATTTATTTATTCGGAATTTTGAAGACCAAAAGCGTGTGAAGATTTGCATCGGAGAGTTTTTGGAACTGGTAAATTTACTTCTTTATTTGAGTGATAACAATTTGGTGAATATTTTGCCATATTCAAATTTACCGTCGTTTTTCCTTTTGCATGATACATTCAGGCAGGTAGATTCTGATTATGATGGAGGATGTATTTTGGATGGTAAGGGGCATTATTTTAATATTCGGGATTTGCTTTATATTTATAATAGAGAAGGTGTCCCGGAATACAAATCTTTTCGGTTTAACGGAAAATACTATGATTTGGTATTGAGTCTATTATTTGGAGTAATATACCCTACGGCAGAATTGTACGCTTTTGTAGAACGAGGCAATATGACGGAGGAAGAGTTGCGATTTAAAGTTCAGTTCGAGGAGTCAGTCAAACAACACCGATCCGCAATGAAAAATGCAGAGGAACAGTTAGAGAAAACCAAGCGATCGTTAAATATGTCTTATATTGCATTGTTTATATCTTTTGTCGCTTTGATTGCTACCTTATGTTCCAATTTATGGATGAAGACTTCTATTGAACCTTACCAATTTCAAAGTGTTAAAAATCTTTTGGAGAAAATTGAAAAAAATACTAAAATCGAGAGTTTGAAAGATAATGATAATCTGGAGATAAACCCCTCAATTATTGATATGCAAATGAAAGATGACTCATTAAATTTTAAAATAGATAAATAAAACTATTTGATCAATGGTGCGAACAGTTGTAGCGGAATATCTCTTCGTATCTACTTTGTTGTTTTGAATTTCTCATTAATCGGGATATTTCTGTAAAGCAACGCAATTGGGATTTTATCGTTTTATTAAGGACTGCATCTCTGACTTTGCTGAGATCGGTAATAGGTGCGGTAAAGATATTATCTGTTTCTATGACAATTGTAGATGTGCAGGAAGTGTTGTGTTGACAATTTGAAGCGTACAGGTCATTTGATATTTCGATAAGACTTTCCATTGCTATTTCATCGCACTGTCCTGTACTGAAAGAAAGTTTTTGGCTGTTGTTTTTTATGTATTCGCGTACGGGTTTGAATAACTCCCTTAATAGCATTGTTTCGTCGAGTAATCTTTGGGGATTACCTTTGCTTTTATATACAAGGTATTCACATATTGATGGTAATTTGATTGCCGGTCCTTGATTGATATACAATTTGTTGGATTTTTCTATAACTTGATTGATCGCTTTATAAATCTTTTGGTTAATGAACGCCTCTTCTCTTGCTCGTTTTATTGATGCAGAATAGAGTAGATGTTTGTTTTGGGCAGTTATGCTATTTTGCAAAACACGAGAATCGCTGATCAGTTTTAAAGTAAGATTTTCATTCCATTCATTTTCTTTTTGGAATTCCAGTATCTTTTGAAGTAACGTTTTATTTCGGGTTATGATATCGACAAATGCTCCATCCATTTTATCGTTAAGGGAAATTTCCAATAGTTCACCTGTTAATAAATCTATATTGTTGTCTTTTATAGCATTAGTTATGGTTGTCACTACGGACAAAATATTATCTGGCAAATGAGGCAGATATTGTAGAGGATTTTGTGTCATCTTGCAGCTTTCAAGAGTCCAATTGATATTATTTAGTAGATCTTTTGAAACTTCATTGCAAACATTGTTATAGAAGCGAGAAGAGTTGTCGTTAAGAACGGAAATATTATCGAAACCATATCTTGCTATTTTGTCAATGATGTGTATACTGTTGTCTTTGACATAGTCTGGAACGAAATTTGATAATTGCAATTGGTCACAAAAAATTTGCTGTATGCAAATTTGAAGAAAGTCATCAATATCGTCATTGTTTCGGGCTTTTCCATTAAGACATTTATCAATGCATTGGAATGCGTTATGTTCTATTAATAAATCCATGCGGTCGAGATTAAGGTACATTTACAAATATAAGAGATTCTGTATTAAAAAATCTTACTTGATACTTTAATTTTTGTATCTGTCTGTAAATTCAATCGAAAATCGTATCTTTGCTATACGATACAGAAGATTTTGATATTTTCTCGTATTTGCAGATAATAATTAATGAACGAGGTAAATAAAATGAGTACTTGGTTTGAATGTAAAGTAAAATACGATAAAATGATGGAGAACGGCATGCAGAAGAAAGTTACCGAACCTTATATGGTCGATGCTCTTTCTTTTACCGAAGCCGAAGCTCGCATTATAAAGGAAATGACACCTTTTATTTCGGGCGATTTTTCTGTCGCTAATATTAAAAGAGCCAATATCAGCGAGTTATTTTTTGATGAGACGGGCGATAAGTGGTTTAAATGCAAAGTCAATTTTATTACGCTCGACGAAAAGAGCGGTGCGGAGAAGCGGACAGCGAGTTATATGCTCGTGCAGGCACAGGACTTGCAGAAAGCTTTGGAAAACCTGTTGGAAGGGATGAAAGGTACTATGGCCGACTTCGAAATAGCTGCTATTAACGAAACGCCTATTATGGATATATATCCCTATGCGGCTGAAGATGAAGACCTTCCTCCTGTTGCAGAATCTTAGATATGAATATTGTTGCAGAAAATATAGAGCGGGTAAAGCAAACTCTTCCTTCGGGAGTGAGATTGGTTGCTGTCTCCAAATTTCATCCGGTAGAGATGATACGGGAGGCATATGATGCCGGTCAACGACTTTTCGGAGAGAGTAAAGTGCAAGAATTGCTTTCTAAAAAGCCTGTTCTGCCGGAGGATATAGAGTGGCATTTCATAGGACATTTGCAAACGAATAAGGTGAAGCAGATCGTACCGTTTGTTTCTATGATACATAGTGCCGATAGTCCTAAATTGCTGCAAGAAATAAATAAGGCGGCGGAAAATGTCGGGCGTGTGGTTTCATGTTTGTTGCAAATACACATTGCCCGAGAAGAAAGTAAATTCGGTTTTTCTTTTGAGGAGTGCCGTGACTATCTCCGGTCGGGAGCATGGAAAGATCTTCACCATGTGCGATTTTGCGGAGTAATGGGAATGGCTACATTTACAAATGATTGTAAACAAATAGAATCGGAGTTTCTATCACTCCGTAGTTTTTTTGATGAAATAAAGAAAGACTATTTTCCCGAAGATAGTTCGTTTTGTGAAATCTCTATGGGGATGTCCGATGACTATCCTTTGGCGGTAAAAGCCGGAAGTACGCTGGTACGCGTGGGAAGTCGTATTTTCGGGGAAAGAGTATATTAAAAATCTAAACTTACCATTATATGGAAACACTACAGACTGCATATGCCGGACTTACATTGCGTAATCCTCTCATTGTCGCAAGTTCAGGGTTAACAAATAATATAGATAAAATTAAGGATCTTGAAAAGGCCGGGGCAGGAGCTGTTGTCTTGAAGTCTCTTTTTGAGGAGCAGATACTTGATCAAGCACATCATGTTTTGTATCATTCGGCGGATTATCCCGAAGCGTATGATTATGTGCAAAATTATGTGCGGTCGCATAGGATAGAGGAGTACCTGACGTTGATACGTGAAGCCAAAGCTTCGTGTTCGATACCGATTATTGCCAGTATTAATTGTTATGATAATGGGAGTTGGGTATCTTTTGCACGTGATATGGAGGCAGCCGGAGCAGATGCGATAGAGATTAATATTTTAAAAATAGCGACGGTATTAGACGAGAAACCCGGTGAATATGAAAAGCTGCATACCGATATTTTGAAAGCGATTAAAAATGCGGTGAAAATCCCGGTTACGGTAAAAATGGGACAACGTTTCAGCAATATTGTAGCGGTCGTCAACCAACTGAAAGCAAATAATGCAGATGGTGTGGTATTGTTCAATCGCTTCTATCAGCCTGATATTGATATACATAAAATGCAATTTACCTCTGGAACGGTATTCAGCAGTTCTTCTGATTTTAGCAATACGATGCGATGGATCGGAATCGTGTCGGGACAAATTCCTAATTTGTCTTTGGCGGCTTCTACCGGAGTTCATGAGCCGGAAGCGGTAATTAAAGCTTTGCTGGCAGGGGCTTCGGCTGTAGAACTTTGTTCTGTCTTATATCAGCATGGAAACGGTATTATTATGCAGATGCTTACTATTCTTGAAGAGTGGATGCAAAGTCAGGGCTTTAAGACAATAGGAGAATTTAAAGGATTGCTTAATTTTAAGAATGTTCCCGACCAATCGTATTATGAGCGGGTACAATTTATGAAATATTTTTCTAATCGGGATTGATTGTTCATCATGTTAGAGTTGAGGAATGAAAGAAGACCTTGATCGATAAGTAAGATATGAAGGTGAAAAACCGGAAGTTAGTAACTGTTTATCATTTATTAGCTTCCGGTTTTTTGTTCCTGTTATCGGTGAAGTCGGTTATATATTGTTCTCTCGGCCGGAAAATTCGATATGTTTTATCGTGTCGATCCATATAGAAGCTGTCTAAGTTTTACTCGGGTCAGTTTTGAAAGTTTCTTTCGAGGTTATTTTTCTGTTTTCCCTTGTCAGATAGCAAACTATCTGACAAGGGAAAATGGGAAAAAGACCGGAAGAAAACGCAAAGATGAGCTGATCATATTTTTGTTGGAAAATTTAGATAGGTTCTAAATCTGACCCGATAATATTTTCTTATCGGAAAATTTAAACGGGCTTTTATTCAAATGATGTTTTAGGAACAATATTGTATTGTCCTTTTATCGGCTTCCAACGATACTCTCCATTCTCGTCCAGCACTGCTTTTTCAAATCCGTCGAGTTTTCCGTTTCGGTAACAACGACGATATATTCCGAAAACTCCTTTTAAGCCTTCATTTTTTAAATAGCGTTGTATAAAATTCTGTTCTTGAGGTTTGTGTTTCTTTTGGTCTATATGAAAGTCTCTGTTTGCGTTTTTTAAACTTCCTTTATTTATAGCTTGAATCATTTTCTCCGGATCTTCTATCGTTATGTAATATTCGGTATCGGGAGTAAAAGTGGCCATCAATGAATTATTTGTATTTTTGCGGTCTTTTTGAGACTCTGCGAATACCCACATATCTCCCGGGGAAGGAGAGGATGGACGGGGACCGGGATGCGTATGGATAAAGCCCGTTGTTTCCGTATCCGATAGGTTATCCATGTCACCGTTCCACGGATGATAAAGGAATCCGTTTTTTACGTATGGCGCTTGTCCTTTCGTGATCGGATCGGCTTTCAATTCGAATGAATGGCCGTTGCCGGATGTATTGTATTGTCGGACAACAGTTCCGTATTCTATATCTTTATCTGACCGGGATATCGATCGGAGAGTATCCGCACTTAATCCTGTCGGGTTTGGAGTCAGATATGGTTCGATAATGCGAAGGAAATCAGGGTCGGAAATGCTGTCGCGCGGAGCGTTCGGGGCGGTTATCGGCAAGTTGAATTTGCCGGATTGTGTTTGTGTTTGTTTTGTCGGATTCTTTTGAGGTATTCTTTTTTCCACATTTTGCATTATCCGGTTAAACGGATACGGAAGAACGGACCCGGGTGTGATCGGTGGTTGGAAAATTCGGATATTTGTTTCATAATTTTTAGGGCGGGAGTAAGGAGTTGTTTCCATGAGAGATGCTTGTCTTCTGTCGTTTCTTTCTTCATTTTCCTCGTCATCCAGATCCCAAACAGATGTTTTTTTAGGAATAAGTTCGCCTGTGAGTAGTGAAGGAACCCATGTAATACGATCTTTCATAAACTGATTATTTTTTTAGTTAAGTGAATTATGAAAGCAAATGTAAATACGCTGTTTTATGATATGATGCGATAAATATAAAAAATGAATCGGTTATTTGATTTTGATGCTTTTTACAATGTCGTCCATTACTGTTTTAGCCCGCTCGGTCATAAGGCTGTCATGAGGGAAGCACATAAAAATATCGAATGTCTGTTTTTGTAGGTGAAGGTCTGCCGAATGGCTGTCCGGAGGGAAATCATCGCCTCCGGACAAATATAAACTGTAAGGGTCGTTAAAATATTCGATTCGAGCTACACAAATGAAATTACTGTCGGGATACTCTGTATAGTCGTACAGCTCTCGATTCTCCGGTTTTCTCCGCCACTTTTTTGCAGTGCCCGGATCTTTTTTTAAAGAAAAATATAATTCAATAATTTCATTCGTATCTTTACCTTGATAAATATAAGAGGCTATATAATGTTCTTCTCCGATAAGGTCTCTTTCTGAGAATATTTTTTTCCACGGGTTTGCGGTGCGCTGGTCTTCAAATCCCGGAGGAATTATGAGACTGACCTCTTCTCCTTCGGGCGTAGTGAACGAAAACGGAGTTCCTTTTTCCCGACAACCGATAAGAGATAAAAGAAATATGCCTATAACGATGGATAAGGTAGGATAATAATGCTTCATTTCTTTTTGATTTTGATGCTTTTTACAATGTCGTCCATTACAGTTTTAGCCCGTTCGGTCATAAGGCTGTCATGAGGGAAGTAAAGTAGAATATCCAAAATATTTTTCTGAAGATACAGATCGGCATAATGAATATCTACACCATTATTTATCCCTAAAGAAAGTATATACGGGTCGGATATATATTCGACTTGTAGTACGCAAATAAAATTACTGTCGGGATATTCTATATAATCATATAGTTCCCGATTTTCCGGTTTTCTCTGCCATTTTTTTGTGTTAATATCGGAATATTCTCTTAAGTTGAAATACAATTCCATAATTTCCTCGGGATTATCGGCATTGCAAACGTATGCTGAAAAATAGTTTTTAAGATCTTTATCCAATTTCTTCCACGGGCTTGCGGTGCGCTGCTCTTCAAATCCCGGAGGAATTACGAGACTGACCTCTTCCTCTTCGGGTGTAGTGAACGAAAACGGAGTTCCTTTTTGTACGCAACAGTAAAAGATGGACAAAAAAATAAAAAAAGAGATGATCAACCTAATGTCTGGTAGTTTCATATACAGATGGTTTGGTATATCCAAATATAGCTAAAAAAATAATTTATGCAAAGTAATATTATTAACGTCTCTCTTTTTCTTATTTAATAAAAGATTCCTTGCTACTTGTTATTTGGAGAGGATCATTTATTATAGAATCAAAGCAGATTCGTAATCTGAAACGGGGAAATAGATTTTTATGTTATAAAACATACGCTTTTGAATGACAACATTAGTGAATAAGCGTTATTTTTACACCAAATATACAATATAAAAATAATTATCATGGCAAACACCGATTCTCAAAAAGGAAAGACTCTTTCCGGGCTTCTCAAAGAGAAGTTTGATACTCAGATAGCCGGGAAACCGGTAGCGCTTTATACTCTTACCAATAAAAACGGAGCAGAGATTTGTATTACCAATTTTGGAGGTATTGTGGTTTCTCTTATGATACCCGATGTTTCCGGAAAGATGACCGATGTGGTTTTAGGGCATGAATCGATAGAGGAATATCTGAATACTCCGGAGAAATTTCTCGGAGCTTTGATTGGCCGCTACGGAAATCGTATAAAAAAAGGTTCGTTTGTTTTGGATGGAACACGTTATAATATTCGTTCCAATAATCCGGACTGTGTATTGCATGGCGGTATAGTAGGTTATAACAACGTTGTGTGGGATGCCCGTCAACAAGATGACCAGACATTAGAACTGACTTACCTTTCGAAAGACGGAGAAGAGGGTTTCCCGGGCAACCTTTTCGTGAAAGTGATTTATCAGCTTACTGATAATAATGCAATGAAAATCGATTATGAGGCATTTACCGATAAACCGACCGTAGTAAATCTTACTCATCATTCGTTTTTTAATTTGAATGGAGACGGAGGTGGAGAGGTTACCAACCATAAAGTGATGATCAATGCCGATCATTTTACACCAATGGATGATAAATCTGTACCGACAGGAGAAATACGTCCGGTGAAAGATTCTCCTATGGATTTTACTGAACCTCACGAAGTGGGAGAACGAATTGATAGTAATTATGAACAACTTATTTTCGGAAAAGGGTATGATCATAATTATGTGTTGAATAAGAATTATCCCGGTGAAATGACTTTAGCGGCTAAAGCCGTTTCTCCTAAAACCGGAATTTCTATGGAGGTGCATACGACCGAGCCGGGAGTACAGCTTTATACCGGAAATTGGTTAAATGGATTTATAGGGAAAAAGGGACGCAGTTATTCTGAACGTACGGCAATTTGTTTTGAAACACAGCATTTCCCCGACAGCCCGAATAAACCGCATTTCCCATCAACGGTATTGCGTCCCGGTGAGATATATACTCAGACTTGTATATACACGTTCGGCATAGAAAAATGATGAAGTGAAACAGCACAGAAAAATCAGATTACATAGGTATTATGCATTTTAATCTGTACGAAAAAATCAAAATAACTAAATAATTTATCAACAGTAAAAAAACTATGAGTGACACAACTAACAAGAAGAATTATGCATTGCCTATTGCAATGATGTTCGCCCTGTTTGCAATGATTTCATTTGTAACGGGACTTACCAATCCGCTGGGTGTAATTGTAAAGAATCAGTTCGATGTTCCGAACTGGATGACTCAGTTGGGTAATGCCGCCAATTTTATCGCTTATGCTTTTATGGGTATTCCGGCGGGTATGATGCTTAAAAAAATAGGATATAAAAAAACGGCTCTTGCAGCTATTGCCGTTGGTTTTATCGGTGTAGGTATTCAGTTTTTTTCGGGACAGCTCGATAACTCCAGTAGTTTCGGAGTTTATCTTGCAGGTGCATTTGTTTCCGGTTTTTCTATGTGTATGCTGAATACGGTCGTGAACCCGATGTTGAATACATTGGGTGGTGGAGGAAAAAGAGGAAATCAGCTGATTCAGTTCGGTGGTTCTTTGAATTCCATTTCGGCAACGATCGTCCCTATTCTCGTAGGTTATTTGATCGGTAACGCAGCTAATGCAAAGATCAGCGATGCTTCTCCGGCATTGTTTATTGCTATGGGTATCTTTGCCGTAGCCTTTATCGTGTTGTCGATAATGAGCATTCCGGAACCTCACATGGAGCCGGCTAAGGCTAAGACTGAAAAAGATACGCACAGTGCGCTTTCTTTCCGTCATTTTATATTGGGGGCTGTAGCGATTTTCTTATATGTGGGAGTTGAAGTGGGAATTCCGAATTTCTTGAATTTGTTTTTGACGACGTCGCCCGATGCTTCCGGTGCTACCGGCATGGGAATCGATGCTGCTATGGCAGGATCGATTTGCGGTACTTACTGGTTCTTGATGATGGTCGGACGTTTGTTCGGAGGTATTCTTGGCGGTAAATATTCAAGTAGAACCCAGATGATTTTTGTGTGTACATTGGCTTTGATATTTTTGTTGATCGGAATATTTGCTCCGACGACCAGTCAAATATCCATGCCGGTATTCAAGTCCGATATCAGTTTCGGTATGACAACAGTTCCTGTAGGAGTAATGTTCTTTGTTCTTTGCGGACTCTGTACATCGATTATGTGGGGTGGAATCTTTAACCTTGCAGTCGAAGGATTAGGTAAATATACCGCTATGGGGTCGGGCATATTTATGGTAATGGTTTGCGGTGGAGGTATTTTGCCGTTGTTACAAGGCGGTGTAGCTGATGTCTTCAGCAACTATATTGTCAGCTTCTGGGTAGTATTCGCAGCAGTTTGCTATATGTTGTATTATGCCTTGATCGGTAGCAAAAACGTAAATACCGATATTCCTGTAGAATAAACATTTTCATTTTTTTCGAATTATTCGGTTTGGAGGTAATACTTAAAAAAATAATAATTATGGATAATAAGATAGTCAGAGAAAAATTTGCAGAATTGTTTGGAACGGCCGGAGATCTTTATTTTTCACCGGGTCGGGTAAATTTGATTGGAGAACATACCGATTATAACGGCGGTTTTGTTTTGCCGGGAGCTATTGATAAAGGTATGTTGGCTGAGATAAAACCGAATGGGAAGAATATAATTCGGGCTTTTGCGGTCGATCTTAATGAATATTCGGAGTTCGGTATGAACGAGGAAGACGCTCCGAAAGAAAGCTGGGCTCGTTATATTTTTGGTGTCGTGCGCGAAATAATTAAACGTGGAGGAAAAGTCGAAGGTTTTGATACGGCCTTCTCGGGAGATGTTCCTCTGGGGGCAGGTTTGTCTTCTTCTGCAGCGTTGGAAAGTACGTTTGCTTTTGCCTTGAATGAGATATTTAATCTGGGTATCGATAAGTTTGAACTGGCAAAAATAGGACAAGCTACCGAACATAATTATTGCGGTGTGAAATGTGGTATTATGGACCAATTTGCTTCGGTATTCGGGAAAGAAGGACACTTGATCCGTCTGGATTGTCGTTCTTTGGAATACGAATATGTTCCTTTTGATCCGAAAGGATATAAGGTCGTGCTGATAGACTCTGTGGTGAAACATGAATTGGCTTCATCAGCTTATAACAAACGGAGAGAGTCTTGCGAAGCTGTTGTTGCGGCAATTAAGAAAAGACATCCTGAAGTGGAACTGTTACGTGACGCAGATATGAAAATGCTCGATGAGGTGAAGAATGAAGTGTCGGCAGAAGATTACCGTCGTGCGGAATATGTAATTGAGGAGATACAACGGTTGCTCGATGCTTGTGATGCTCTTGAAAAAGGCGATTATAAAACTGTAGGAGAGAAAATGTATGGTACACATTACGGCATGAGTAAACTTTATGAGGTAAGTTGTGAAGAGCTCGATTACTTGAATGATGTAGCCCGTGAATGCGGAGTTACAGGCTCTCGGGTAATGGGAGGCGGATTTGGCGGTTGTACGATAAATCTTGTGCCTGAAGATAAATATGATAATTTTATCACGACTGCTGTTAAAGGATTTACTCAAAAGTTCGGAAAAGAACCCAAGGTATATCCGGTGAAGATCGGAGCAGGATCACGTAAATTATAATACATAGTCTGATATGGCGGGTATCCGGAATCAAATGTAACATCATTTCGGATACCCGCATTTTATTTTTAACTTATGCATGAAGACAGTTTTTATGGAGTCCAGGCACGTTTCCTGATAGCAGTAGATTGTACTATACTCGGATTTATCGACAATGAGATCAAGCTGCTTACGTTTCGAAGAAAAATCGAACCTAAAAAAGGCGGACTTTCTTTATTGGGAGGTTTTATGAATGAAAATGAAAATATCGATCAGGCGGCGAGTCGGGTGTTGAAGACTTTGACAGGGCTTGACAATATTTATATGCAGCAGGTGAAGGCTTATGGAAATGTCGATCGTGATCCCGGAGAGCGAGTGATATCTGTGACTTATTATGCTCTGATTAATGTGACCGATTATGCTAATAGCCTGTTGCCGGAAAGTGATTTGGAATGGATTTCGCTGGACAGGAAAAAAGAACTTATTTTCGACCATGAACAGATGCTTGATGATGCTATATTGCTATTACGGCGTCATGCGGCACTGCATCCGATAGGATTTAATCTGTTGCCTGAGAAGTTTACATTGACGCAATTGCAGTCGCTTTATGAATCGATTTATGGTGAAACTATGGATAAACGTAATTTCCGTAAAAAAATTTTAGGAATGGGTATTCTTGAACGGCTTGATGAAAAAGATAAAAAAAGCTCTAAGCGTGGAGCTTATTATTATGTGTTTAATCGTCAACGGTATGAATCGATGCTCGATAAAGGATTTGTATTCACTATGTAGGAGATTGTTGTGATCGGGATGGCGTTTGCTATGGTGGCCATGCGTGAATTTGAAAAATAGTTTTGTAAGTTTTGAGCAGGTTTGTAAATTTGAACTTGTTTACAACTTTTGTTAATGTCGGTGGATTGTAAATTTAAAATGCGATGATTATGAAGAAATTGATTTTTGTTGTTCTTTTGTGTATCACGTCTTTAAGTTTTGCGAATGCGCAAAAAAATGCAGTAGGGTTTCGTTTCGGAGGAGGTGCTGAGTTTCTTTATCAGAGAGATTTGAGTACTAAAAATTTTCTTCAGTTTACATTGGCTATTCCCAATTACGAGGGATTGTCGTTGACCGGTATATATAATTGGCGGTGCTGTCAGTGGGATTGGACACCCCGAACTTGTGATTGGTATTTAAATGCCGGAGTCGGTGGAGCATTAGGATTTTATGATTTCGATGATTCGGGGCTTTTGTTCGGAGTAGCCGGTTCTTGTGCTTTCGGCTGCCAATTTAAAAAAGTGCCCATTTCTCTCGAAGTCGATTATCGTCCGGTTATTGGTACGGTTATCGGAGGATATAGCGAAGGTTTCTTTACTCCCGGTTTTTGGAATTTCGGACTGGCTGTGGCATTTCATTTTTAATGGCGGTTCTGTTTTTTTTAAACATTTATTTAATACCGAACCGGGCGATCATCGAATAGTGTAGTTTGATGGTGCGAAACGAGCCGAAGGATTGGGCTTGAGATGAAATCATATTGCTTTGTGCAGAAAGAGTATAGTCGTTTATACTTTCTTGCGGTTCTACAATGCGTATGACATCTCCTAATTGTTTACCGAGAGATTCAGTGAGATAGGCTGCTTTTTCTTTTGCAGCTCTCAATGCCTTTATCTTTCCTCGTTTTCGATATGTCTGCATTTCTTTGTTCTTCAATTCACCTATATACATATTATTGATACCTTTTGTGTCGATATTTTGTACGATTTTGTTGATCAGTTTAAGGGCCTATCTCAATTTTCCGACAAAAAATATTATCAGGTCATCTTTGCGTTTTCTTCCGGTCTTTTTCCCCGTTTTCTCTCGTCAGATACTCGCTATCCTCCTCATAAAAAAACATACTTGCAAGAAATTCTCAACCCTGACCCGAGTGAAATTCAGATAGGCTCTTAGAGTTTTGTTTAAATTTTATCTATAAGTATATAACCATACTTTTATAAGGCGATCTGTTTTTTTGTAAGAATCGATGATTGCAATACGACAAACTTTTTAGAATTTACGGTATGACTGACGATTGGATTTTATCAAAAAATATCGCAGCAAATCTTATTTCGCTTTCCTTGAGCAAAGGTGAAAGTTGTTGGAGGAGATAGAATAATTATATGTTTTATGTTAAAAATAGCTTCTTTGATGATAAATTTTACCTAATTTCAGAGGTATATAAAATATATTTATTATATTGACGAAACATTGTTGCAATAATATTAAATAATATAAATCTGATACCGATGAGAAGTATAATTATTTTTATTATTCCTTTGATTGTTTGTTCCTGTATAAATGAGATCGAGGTTGCTGAGCCGGTCGAAGAATGCCGAAAATTATCAGTAGGTGAGGCTCGGGCTTTTTTTGAAGATCGGTTTACCCGATTATATATGGCACAGGCTAATTTAGGAGTAGATGGTGAAAATCAATCGGTTTTGTTTACCGGAGATTTTACTCCGCAGTGGCAAAACTCTTTGCAGGAATCTAATAATTATGTTTCGGCAGTTGATGCACCTATAGTTTCGGCATATCAATATTATGCTTATATTCCGAATAGAGAAAAGCCAGAGGATGGAGAATTGATCGAAATGGCCCAAAGAATGATTGTGGTAAAAAGCAATGATACCGAAGAAATGGCTGGTTTTATTGCAACATTGATTCCTACAAGTAATTTTGTCTTTAAAAATAGAAACCCGATTGCATACTCTTATTTAAATGAGAATGTCAAGTATTCGGGATTGGTTATATTGAAACTTTTGACAGGGCGCATTCACCAAGTTATGGAATATCGGGATGGGAAGGTTATAAAAAATATAAATATGAACGATCCTCGTTTGTCTCCGGCGATGCGGGTCGAATATTGTAATCATATTTTAGAGAACATTCAATTTCTCCGGTTTGCAAAAGTTATGACACGAGCAGGTGAATCGGGAGGAAACAATAATTCGTATTTTTGCAGTTGGTGCAATAAATATCATGGATTGGATGAAGATTGCGACAAGCCGTCTCCGGGAGTAACTGCGTGTCCGAAATGTCATGGGTTGAATATTTGTTATTGTTGTCCTGTCTGTCATAACTATCCTTGTGATTGTTTTGCCTCTCAGACTTGTGTTATATGTTCTCGAAATCCATGCATTTGTGCGGATTGGTGCCTTATATGTATGAAACCTTTCAGCGAGTGTCCGGGACATGGAACAGGTGGTGGAGGTACAATTCCCATCGATCCTGACCCGGAAACTGATCCATATTCACCCAAAACTCCGGTCTCTTTAATGGATGTAGATAAATTTGTCGGATTTGGTCAGATTCAAAATTGCTATTTGGCATGTGTGGCGATATTGAAAAAACACGGTATCGATTATCCCGGGAGTCCGGATTATGTGTTTAAGTTGAAAATAGAAGTGAACGGACAATTGGTGAATTACGGCAATGATCCTGCCGGCAATTATCGGAATGCCGTCAATTGTATCGACCGGCATTTAGATGCGGGTCGGCCGATAATAGTAGGAGTAAATCATACTATTAATAGGAATATAAATGAAGGGGCAACAGATCATTTTGTCGTTATTGCCGGACGGGGATACGATTCTGCCAAAGGGATGAACTATTATACATATTATGAGGTGAGAACGTCCCATTCTTCCATAGGGTGTAGTGAAACGAATAACCGGTTTTATTATGACCCCTCGATTCCGACTCTGTATGATGCAACTGGTTATGTGTCTAAAAAAAGATATGACGTAACTCAGGTAAGACCCAATGACGGGAATAATGAAAATACGGTTCCACAGAAATAAATTTATCATTTTTATAAAATATAGATTAAAGTAAATATGATTATGAGAAAAAAAATTTTGATAACGATTTTATTGAGTATATTTTTTTTGTCGCAGGCTGAAGCCCAAATAGGCGATATAAAGAGGGTTTTTGGAATGACTCCACTTACACAATTACCGTATAAAGGAGTTATGGGAGAGACATTGATTGAACCGTATGCATCGATATATTTCCCGTATAAGACATGGGGAAACAAACTGGACATGTCATATTGGATTGATTACGGATTGACCATTTCTGTGCCATTAGCAGAAGATGGAGATTGTTCTATATTCCGCCGATTTGTTCCGTCAAACGGTCAATATCTTATTGGAGTTATAGATTTGGGAATCATGGATTATATTCGAAAGTATCTGATTACGGCTACCCCAGAGGGAGAATTTATAGATTGTCTTGAAGTTTCGGTATTGGGATCTACAAATACCGGAGTGGGAGCGCTTATAAAACAGTGGAAAATCGATGCGGATATGGTAGTTACGGTTTATCAGGTGAAGCCGACCTCGACTACACCTATAAGATTTGAAGATACATCTCCTCAGACCAAAATGAATGCGCAGCGGATCGACACTCGCTATCAGATTGATGAAACAGGGCATATAAAAAAAATAAAGGAGATAAAGTATCAGCCACAGGATTATATGATTCTTGATTTCACCGGGAACCGGAATATTTGGGATGGTAAAGAGCAACCGCTTGTTCCTTAGACAGGCTCTTAGGCGGGTTTATATTCGAAAAGGATTAAAAATCAGATTGAAAGGTGTGATATAAATATGAGATCGGGTATATTTTTTTTATCTTTTTTACTTGTTTTGGTGTCGTGTAGCGGTCATTCGGAACTCGATAAGGCCTTACGATTGAGCGGAGAAAATCGGATTGAATTAGAAAAAGTTATCCGCCATTTTTCTCAAGATACTTCTGATTCGTTGAAGTTGAAAGCAGCTTTTTTTTTGATAGAAAATATGCCCGGACATTGTTCTGTCGTCGATTCGTGTATAGTAGACTATTATTTGCAAGTTGATTTGAAAAATAAAGCGATACCTTTCTATCTGAAGAATATATTGTATAATTTACCGCAATACTATGTTGATCTGTCCGGAGTAAAAAAAGTAGAGGATGTGAAGGTCATTAAATCGGATTTTCTGATAAATCATATAGAGAATATGTTCCATATTTGGGAAAAAGTACCATGGGGTAAAGATATTTCTTTTGAAACATTTTGCGAATATATTTTACCGTATAGGTTGGATGGAGAGCCTTTGACAAAACTGATGGAACATTATTATTATTTTCCGATAGATTCGTTCTCGCAGCAATTTGAGGATTACAATATAACCGTCGATGAATTTTTGTATAATTATATCTGGAGATTATTGCCTCAATGTGGCAGAGAGTTTGAATTGACGTCTCCTGTTGGAGAACATTATGTTGCCGATTGTATATGGGACAGTTACAAGGTATTGAGTGAGAGTCGACTATCCTGTGTTCCGGCTGCCATAGATTTTACGCCCTGCTGGCCATCCAGAAATGGAAAGCATTTTTGGAACATAATAGAGGATCCGTGTCTGGTGAAGAAAACTTTTTCTGAAAATTATATTGATCATTATGCAAAAGTTTATAGAAAGACCTACTCTCGGAATCCGTTTCCGGAAAGTAGTAGGGAAGATTCTGTTCCGGCACTTTTTAAAACACCGTTCATTAAAGATGTGACGGAATTGTATTGCAAGACAGTTGATATCGATTTGATGCTTCAAGCGGATCGTAAACCCGAATATGCTTATTTATCCGTTTTTAATATGGGGGTATGGGAGCCTGTGGCATGGAGCAGGGTGGTTGATAATGACGAGGTCTCTTTTAAGAAGATGGGTATGAAATGTGTATATTTACCTGTATTTTATAATGGGAAAGAGGAGGTTTCCGGAGGTTACCCGTTTATTGCTACAACGACGAAAACCATCCATAAGTTGATACCGGATAGACAACGGCCTATAAAAGTGCGTCTTACTCGAAAATATCCAGTCAATCCGATGGCGTACGGCTTGAATAATGCGTTGAAAAATCTGAGGATTGAAAGATCCGATTTTTATGATTTCAGAAAAACGGAAGCGTTTCGAATAGGTCGTATTGAAAATGATTTTTTACAAGAGATAGTTTTGACATCGTCCAAAAAATATCGTTATTTGAAAATAACGTCAGATATGATTAAAGAAAAGCCTCAAATTGCTGAAATATACTTTTATGATCAAAATAATAATTTGATATCAAGTTTGGTAGAGTCTGTGATTGGTTCGGATAAATCTGAAGCCGTTAAAATTTTCGATAATAAGCCGTTGACATTTAGTGTTATTGAATCTCCGATTATATTGGATATGGATAAATTGCCGAACGTTTCTAAAATAAAGGTTATGCCGAGAAATGACGATAATTATATTGTTCCGGGTAATTTATATGAGCTTTTATATAGAGGTAGAGATGGGTGGGTTTCGTTAGGAAAGAAAATAAGTAATGATTATTTCCTTAATTATGATAATGTACCTTCCGGTGCATTGTATTGGCTTAAAAACCACACGAGGGGGATCGAGGAAAGAATTTTCACGATTGAAAATGGAAAACAGGTTTTTTGGTGAAATATCAGAATCTGTTGTTTAAGAGCCTATCTCAATTTTCCGACAAGAAAATATTATCAGGTCATCTTTGCGTTTTCTTTCGGTCTTTTTCCCCGTTTTCTCTCGTCAGATACTCGCTATCCTCCTCATAAAAACATACTTGCAAGAAATTCTCAACCCTGACCCGAGTGAAATTCAGATAGGCTCTTAGAGTTTTGTTTAAATTTTATCTATAAGTATATAACCACACTTTTATAAGGCGATCTGTTTTTTTGTAAGAATTGATGACTGCAATACGACTAACTTTTCAAAACATCTTAAAAAATGGAAAAAATGGAAGAGGACTTCGTAAAGCTGATTAACCAGAATCAAGGAATTTTGCAGAGAATATGCAATATTTATTTTTATCAGCATCCGTACCGTGAGGATTATTATCAGGAGATATTGATTCGATTATGGAAAGCATATCCGAAGTTCAAACAAAAGTGTGCTTTCTCGACTTGGTTGTATCGGGTTGCTTTAAATGCAGCCATTGATCTTGTACGGAAAGAATCGATACTGCCTGTTTGTAAAGGATTGTCGGCACAGGAAGACAGTATATGTGATAGTTGTTTGGAAGAAAATTATGTGGTAGACGAAAGAGAAAGATTATATCAAGCCATTAATCAGTTGCCAGATGTAGAAAAAGCAATTATAATTCTTTATCTCGAAGGTTATGAATACAAAGAAATCTCTGCTATTATAGGAATTTCCGATACGAATGTTGGAGTGAAAATTAATAGAATCAAAAAACAACTTATTAAACGAATACAAAATGGAAGACAATGATTTGAAAAAAATTTGGAAAGAGATGCATACTGGAATGGAATGTAAATCTATTGATATCAAGGAAATAATACATAAAAAGCATTCTGTTGTAATTTCTCGTATTTTACACCGTCAGAAAAGTCTGATATGTTTATTTGCTTTCTTTTTTATTTTATCGGTAACAAGTAATATTTGGCATTCAGTTTTAATGGGAAGGGCGTCTTTCCTTTTGTGGGTCGTAAATATTTTTTTATTATTTATACTCTTTTCTGTTATTTGGGGGTATCGACTGTTTATAAAATCTGCAGATTTATGTTCTGTTAAAGAGTCGGGAATAATCCTTAAAAAGCAGTTAGAACGGAAGATGCATTTTGATTTTATTATTTGTTTAGTGTTTTTTTACGGTATGGCGATTAGATTTATTATTATGTATTTGAACCAATTTGATGAATTAAAAGAAATGAGTTATATCTTAGTTTTTTTTATAGTCCTTTTTTTAGCTATTCCGTGGTTGATGAGATATTATCAAAAGTGCCGTTACAAGTCTTATTTACTTTCCCTTGAACGGGGTTGGAAACTGTTGGAAGAGATTGAATAGTATATGGAATTTAATCTTTATTTACGATATAAAAATGTCAGATATAATACTTTACCCATAAGTCAGTATCTATATCTACAATAAGATATTGCTTTTATATCTATTTAGTAAATAGACTATGTGAAATTATATAATTGTTATAAATACAGTAAGTACTTTTGGCAGATTACAAATACTTTTTTATAGGCTTTTCATTTCGGTTTTTAACCTTTGGAGAACTCTTTTTTAAATAGAGAATAATCCTTATCTTTGTAAAAAATACATTATCCCATGACAAATACGACTGTACTTAACAAAGCAGCTGATAATATCCGTATCTTGGCTGCATCGATGGTTGAAAAAGCGAAGTCGGGTCATCCCGGTGGAGCGATGGGGGGTGCTGATTTCGTGAACACCCTTTTTGCCGAATTTTTAGTGTATGATCCTTCTGATCCTAAATGGATTAATCGTGACCGCTTTTTTCTTGATCCTGGCCACATGTCTCCGATGCTTTATTCAGTATTGGCATTAACCGGAAAATTTACGCTTGATGAACTGAAACAATTCCGTCAGTGGGGAAGTCCTACACCGGGACATCCCGAAGTCGATGTGATGAGAGGTATCGAGAATACTTCAGGTCCTTTGGGACAAGGTCATGCGATGGCAGTCGGGGCGGCAATAGCCGAACGTTTTTTAGTTGCCCGTTTCGGTGATTGGATGGCTCATAAAACGTATGCATTTATTTCGGACGGAGGTATTCAGGAAGAGATTTCTCAAGGGGCTGGACGCATTGCCGGTTATTTAGGTTTGAACAATCTGATCATGTTCTATGACAGTAATGACATACAATTATCTACCGATACCGATGCCGTAACTAAGGAAGATACTGCCGCCAAATACCGGGCATGGGGATGGAATGTCCTTGAAATAAACGGTAATGATGCAGATGCAATCAGAGGTGCTCTTATCGAGGCCGGGCAGGAGCAGAGCCGTCCGACTTTGATCATCGGTAAAACGATTATGGGTAAGGGTGTTGTGACCGAAGAAGGACAATCTTATGAAGGGAAATGTTCTACGCATGGGCAACCTTTGAGTGCTGCCGGTGCTTCTTTTGCAAAGACCATTGCTCATTTGGGGGGAAATCCGGACGAGCCGTTCGCTATCTTTCCAGAAGTGGAAAAATTGTATGCCGACCGTAAAGCCGAATTGTTGAAAGTTGCTGCTGATCGCAAGGCTAAACAAGCAGCTTGGGAGAAAGAAAATCCTGAGCTTGCAGTGAAATTGCATCAGTTCTTTTCCGGAAAAGCTCCTGAAATCGATTATAAAGCTATTGCTCAGAAACCGGGAATTGCTACTCGTGCTGCATCGGCAAACGTATTGGCTGTTTTTGCGGAGCAGATCGAGAATATGATTGTTTCATCTGCCGATTTAGCTAATTCGGATAAAACCGACGGATTCTTGAAAAAGACGCATGCTTTCAAGAGTGAGGATTTTACCGGAGCTTTTTTACAGGCTGGAGTGAGCGAACTTACTATGGCTGCCATTATGAATGGGATGATGCTGCATGGCGGTGTTATAGGAGCATGCGGAACATTCTTCGTATTTTCCGATTATATGAAACCCGCAGCACGTATGGCGGCACTGATGGAAGTTCCTGTAAAATATATCTGGACGCACGATGCTTTCCGTGTAGGAGAAGATGGCCCTACACATCAACCGGTAGAACAGGAAGCTCAGATTCGTTTATTGGAACAGCTTAAAAATCATCATGGTAAAAACAGTATGTTGGTGTTGCGTCCTGCCGATGGTCCTGAAACCAGTGTGGCATGGAAATTGGCAATGGAAAATACCGAAACCCCTACCGCTTTGATTCTTTCCCGTCAGAATATCAAAGATCTGCCTGCTGCTTCGGGAGATCGTTTCGAAGAAGCTTTGCAAGCGGCTAAAGGAGCTTATGTCGTGATTAAGGATGAAAATCCGGATGTCGTGTTGGTCGCTAACGGATCGGAGGTTTCTACTCTTGCAGAAGCTGCTCCGTTGTTGAATGAAGCAGGAATAAAAGTTCAAGTAGTTTCTGCTCCGTCCGAAGGACTTTTCTTCAATCAGTCGAAAGAATATCAGGAATCTGTAATTCCTTCAAACCTTCCGGTATTCGGGCTTACGGCCGGTTTGCCTTCGACTTTGGCACGTTTGGTAGGAAAGAACGGAGTTGTTTGGGGACTCGAACATTTCGGACATTCTGCTCCTTATCAGGTACTTGATGAGAAACTCGGATTTACGACCGAAAATGTTTTGAAACAAGTGAAAGCTTTGCTGAAGAAATAATTTACCTTTCATTTACCGGGATACGATAATTGATATAAAACAGAATACCTTCGAAATATGAAGATTCGAGGGTATTCTGTTTTTATTTAGTGGGACGGAATTTTTAAGAAACAAAATGCCGATTATTTTTTTGAAAATGAATAAGAAACATTTGCGAATATCTTTTTATATGTTTTATTGAAACAGGGAATATTGGTAAAATTTGATTATTTTTTGTTCCTATTTGGGGAGAAAAGTATCCTGTTCAGTCTTATATAGGTAAATAAAGGCCGAATAGGATATTTATTTTATAGAGATAACCCTTTTTACATCTATTTTAATAAAAATGTAATAAATATTATCTCTGTTTTTTAATACTGTATTTTCTAAATTTGAAATATAAAACAGTAACCAAATTATCTTATCCGATCATGAAAAAACTATATTCTTTGTGTCTCGTTTGTTGTTTTGCAGGGATTTTGCAGGCGCAGACTAAAATTCGCTATTCTTATGATGTTTCGGGAAATCGTGTTAGGAGAGAGATTGTATTAAGTCGGGTTCAAAACTGGGCATTGGCCGATCCGGAAGATGAGAAACCTTTATCTGAAAAATTTGCCGGGCAGACCGTTCGTTTTTACCCTAATCCGACCAAGGGACAAATAACGATTGCCATTTCCGGTAATACGGAAGAACTATCGGGAGATGTGAAAATTTTTACCATGAACGGAAAATGTATTGCCACCCGAAAAATCGTTTCGTCAAAAGTCTCTTTTGACCTTAGCAATCAGCCGGCCGGAAATTACATCCTGAAAATGACATTAAATGGAAAATCTGCAACCTGGAAAATAATAAAGGAATAACTTGCTATCATTGTCATATGCGCACATCGTTAACCTTATTTTTGTTGTGTCTTGCATTCGGAGTTTATGCACAGACTTTAGGAGGATCATATCCTCAACCGATTCGAAATTCGGATACGGCAGTGATAAAACATGTCGATTGGGTACAAGATCCGGAGATTTTGCCGGACTCGACGTTAGAACAATTGATGCGGGATATTCAGGCTTACAAAGAGCCGGAAATGAAAAACGTGTCGACAGCCATAAGTCCTTTATATACTCCCGGAGAGATCACCGTTCATACTTCGGTCAGTCCTTTAGGCTCGACGATCTGCGAGGTCCCTATCGAATTGCCGAAAGGACGAGGAGAATGTGCTCCGGAAATTTCATTATGTTATACACAATTCAGCGGTGACGGAGTTTTGGGATGGGGATGGCGATTACAAGGATTCTCATCCATAAACAGTGTCGATTTCAATAGATATTACAATGATAAGACCGCCCCTGCTGTGACCGATGCTTCGGCTGCATTTCAACTTGACGGATCTCAACTTGTCGAACAGTCGTCCGGGTGGTATCGTACCGAAAAAGGAAATATCAAGGTAAAATGTCTTACGCAAGGGGACAAAATCGTGTCGTTTACCGTATTTCGTCCTGACGGTTCGCAATCGCTTTATAAGCCGGTTGTTAATGATGGATTGGAGTATCCTTTATCGAGAGTGACCGATGTTGCCGGCAATCATATCGATTATACTTATGAGTATAAATACGGGCATCATTACTTGCTTTCCGTTTCGTATGGAGGTAGAGGTCCGGTCGATAACCCCGGACATTTTGTCCATGTAGATTTTATTTATGGGGAACATCGACAAGATATTCCTTTATCTTATACGGTAGGCATTGAAAAGAAAGAACCTCGTTTATTGCAGGGAATCATGATAAAACTCGACACCAATATCGTGAAGATTTATTCAATGTCCTACAAAAATACGACACCTTCTTTGTTAAGCGAAATTAATTGCTTGGCCGGTTCGAAAACTCGTCTTGCCCCCTTGCGTTTTGCCTATGCTTCCGGTAATCAGGGAGGTATTAGACAATATACGTCGAGTATTTCTTTATACTATCCCGATATGAAAGATTTGGTTGTTCGTTCCGGAAAGTTGTCATACGGCAGTGATGATGACGGGATTATCTCATATCCTGATCCCGGACTATACCGAAATCCGCAAGAAGAATATTATTATGTCGCGCTTGATCCGAGTCATAAATTGAACCTTTATCCGGGTATCGGATCGAATTCGGCTTATGCTCTTGAGCTTCAAGTTGAAGCAGGATTCAATTCTGCTTTTTGCGCCAATATCGACTATGTCCCGGGTGACGAGATCGTACGTATCAATAGCGGAGTGATGTCGGGAAAGGATGTGGTTCGCATCGCAGCCTATGCTCCGGCCTATATGAATACCGGAGTGGATCTGAAAGAAGATGTTTATTATTTTACGGGAGATGCGATAAAAAAGAAAGATACCTATTCATTCTGTCCTAAAACCTATTTGAGCGGAGATTTTACAGGGGACGGAAAGGATGAGATATTTGCGGTTTCGATGAATGCCCCGTTAGATATGGCTCAGCATAAATCCGTATGTTATCTGTTCGATTTGGATCAGATATTATCACCTGTGTTTCAAAGACCCGTGTTTAATTACAATATGGGCGCTGATATGGTGACGGTAGTCGATTTCGACGGAGATGGCAAAGCCGATATTTGTCATATTCATCCCGCAGGTTTCGATATCTATACATTTGTTCCTGTAAATGGAGATTGGCAATTAAACAAGATATACTCCGATAACCGGATATCGAATTCTTTTTTGTCGGATAAGCGAATGCTGCTGTCCGATGTAAACGGTGATGCTAAAACCGATTTTATCATTTCCCCGGAATTCGTTCGTACCCGGACCGAATACGTCCCTGTCTATTCTCCGAGAGAATGTCCTGTATGTCATGGGCATGATTTCGGATATGAAGGATTTAATTCCATGACCGGTTTGCCGGATGTATGGTGTTATACTTGTGAACAATATATACAGCCCCGTTATGCCTGTGTGGAATGCGGGTATGGATTGGCGTCCGATTTTACTTGTCCGGATCATGGCAGTCATGTAAATTATACATGGCGGACAGAGGATACTCAGTGGCAGGTGTTGTTTTCTACCGGTACGGAGTATAAGTTGGAATCCATGCCGGGTTTCCCCGTAGAGAAAAGCGATAATCTGCTTATGCAAGATATGGACAATGACGGGATTCTCGATATTGTGTGTCAAAAGGAGAATAAAGAGGTCAAAATATATCCGGTAAGAAATAACGTCATTGTTTATGAACCGAATAATATCGTCACCGCGACCTTATCCAATCCGGCGATATTAGTCCCCGCTACCGTGATGCAGGCTACTAATCATTTGTTTTTGTACGGGTTGTATAAGAATGAAGTGTATAAGATCAATTACGGAATAGATCAGTCACAATCCCGTTTACTTTCTGCCGCTTATACCAGTACCGGCAACGAGATTCGTTTTTCTTATCAAAAAATGAATAGCGGTTACAATTATAAGATCGGACAAGGAGCGGTTTTCCCTTATATCGATTTTACTGCGCCGATATGGATAACCACGGCAAAAGACGGTTATAGCGGAGGAACGCTTTTCGAATCGTTGCAATTCAGTTATGAAGGAGGTATATCTCATGTGCAGGGGCTGGGTTTCAGAGGATTTAAAACCGTCAATACGATCGACGGGCTGCGGTCCTGGTATGGTAAAAAGATTTTCGATCCAACCCGTTACGGTATCTTGCTGAAAGAAGAGACCGAGCAGACCGTATCCGATTTTGAATATGATTTTGTGTTGCATGACGATAAGACCGTGAAATCGTTATTGTTGAGGAAAACAGAAAAAGATCTTTTAAACGATAATACTCATATTACGACATATACCTATGACGATAAGGAAAATCCGATAAAAGAGGTGGTCGATTACGGGGACGATCTGAAAACCACGATCGAAAATACTTATCAGAATATCGATACGGAGAGTAAATATTATACCGGATTGTTGAAAACCCGTACTACAACATATTCAGCTTCCGGTCAAACGGATTTACGAACATCAGAAAGTTATGAATATGATGATTATCAAAATCTCATGTATAAATCGGTAGTTAAAGGAGAGTCGTCTCTTGTATCGGAAGAAAATTATACGTATGATGAGGATCAGAATATGATAGCGTACGACATACAAAGTTATGGCTCTATGTATCAAATAACTTTCTATGAATACGATGCTTATGGAAGACCTGTTAAAAAGACCGATCCTATGAATTTGGTTACACAGTGGCAGTATGATATTTACGGTAATATGGTTCGGGAAACCAATCCCGAAGGGCTGCATACATATTATGAATATGACGGTTTGGGACGTACCTTAAGAACTGTTTATCCCGACAGTACCGAGACGGTCGTTACTTATGCGTGGGCTTCGGGACCGGAGTCGGCATTGACCGAGATAACGACAACCCATACGGGTAAACCGACGGAGAAACTGTTTCAGGACGCTTTAGGCCGGGAAGTCCGCAAAGGAGCGCAACGTTTTGACGGACACTATCTCTTTACCGATAAAGTGTATAATCAGCACGGTTTGCTCGAAAAGGAATCGTTGCCTTTTCGTTCTCAGAGTCCCTCGGCGTGGAATCAGATGACGTATGACTTTCATGATCGGCTTGTCCGTACCGATTATGCTTCGGGACGTACCGATGTGTATGATTACGGGCAGAATACCGTTACCGAGACCAAAAAGGGAATAACGGTTTCAAAGACGTGCGATGCAGTCGGTAGAGTGATTCGGGTTTCAGATATGGCGGGAGATATACAATATACATTGCGTCCCGATGGTCAGCCCGAATCGATTACAGCGCCGGGTAACATAACTACCACATTCACCTATAATGTGTACGGACAGAAAATCGGAATGTCCGATCCGAGTGCCGGTACGATCGAGTGGAGATACGGTCCTTTTGGAAATCAGACTTATAAAAAAGATGCGAATGGGGTCGAGACCCGAACTTTGTATGATTCTTACGGGCGAAAAGACTCGATTCATATCTCCAAAGACAATAAAGAGTTGCGTACCGTCAAGTTCGGTTATGACAATTATAACCGTTTATCGCAAGTTGTCGAAAATACCGGTTCGCGTTTTTATAAGTACGACCGGTATGGCCGCTTATCGGAAGATATACAGTATATCGATGATTATTTTAGTTTAGAACGCAAGTATGCTTATAATGAGTTGGGGCAGATAAGTTGGATAAATTATTACGGTTATTTGCCGTGTACGATAGGGAGAGTGCATTACACATATGCCAATGGGCATAAGACCGAGATCAAAGTCGATGCTTCTGCTCCGGCATGGAAGCTTGTTGCCGAGAATGATATGGGATTGCCCGTGTCGATAGAGACGGGACCGCTGACCCGGACTTTTGAATACGACCGGTACGGATTTCCGTTAAAACGTACCGTAACCTGCGGTGATCGGATTATTCAGGATATGAGTACCCGATTCGATTCTCATACCGGAAATCTGACCTGGCGGCAAGATAATACGCGGAATATCCGGGAAGATTTTTCTTATGATGCCTTGAACCGTCTCACAGGATTTAACGGCAAGACGATAACTTATGACGGAAAGGGAAACATCACCGACCATTCCGGAGTCGGGTCTTTCGAATATGCCGAAGACCGTCCTTATGCGATAGAGTATATTACGCCTTACGGAGATTATGTTCCGGAGGCTGCACAAGAAATTACCTATAATGAATTGTTGCGCCCTCAGAAGATACTCGAAGGGGATATAGAAACTTCGTTCCAGTATGATTATGACGGAAACTTTAATTATGAGAGGATCGAAGGAACAGATTCTCTCGGAAAAGAAATTTTTAGAGAGCATTTTTCATGGGATAATAAATATGAGGAGCTGAACGGTTATCATTTTGGCGGAGTGCTGTATCTCGACGGAGATGTCTTTTCGGCGACCACCGCTTGGTGTACGTCACCGATAGGGGGAGAAAATGAGTGGGAATACCTCTATATATGTCGTGATTATATGGGTAGCATTACCCATGTTATAGACAAATCCGGGAATGTATTGCAAGAATTGAGTTACGATCCGTGGGGACGTTTTCGCGATCCCGATACGCAGGAGATGTACGCTTCGGGAGAGACGCCCGAATTGCTTTTGTTGCGGGGGTATTGCGGACATAAACATGTTGAGTATCACGGATTGATACACATGAATGCCCGGCTGTATGATCCGGTAATAGGACGCTTTCTCAGCCCCGATCCCTATGTGCAGATGCCGGATTTCAGCCAAAATTTTAACCGTTACACCTATTGCTTGAACAATCCGTTGGTTTATAAAGATGAGAATGGAGAGTTTATTATAGCATTTTTTTCTCATTTTATAAAAGGTTTAGTCAAAAAACAGAATCCTTTTAAAACAGGTTGGCAGGGAGTTAAGAATGAATATATGCTTCTAAAGGGTTTGTTTTCCGGAGGAAGCCAACGGACAAAGAGCCGTTTCACTCGGGAACTTCCGCAAACAGCTGCCGGCTTTTGGGCATCTTATTTTAGTAATTTATTTGGTTTTACTCGTAAAGTAAGTAGTTGGGGCGGGGCGACTGTTTCGCAATTAGAACCGGCATTCTTACAAGGAAGCAAAGCATTTACATTGGGTTCGTATATTATGGGAGGCAGTAGTATTGAAGCCGATCCCAATAACGTCATCTTTCAGCATGAGTACGGGCACTATTTGCAGAGCCAGGAGATGGGATGGAGTTACTATCGAAGTGAAGATGTAGATTATAATAATAAAGGATGGGACTTTTGGAAAAATTCATTAGATCCAGAGCAAAAGCAGGTAAGAGGTCGTTATTATGATGTAAGAGATGCTTCCGTTCGTTCTGATTTGATAAAGAGTTTGAGTTTGACAGGAGGTTTATGGTATATAAAATAAAGTTGTTATGAGAAAATTAATTTATGTGGTATCGATAATATTTCTATTCGGGAATTTTTCATGTGGGAAGGTTTTAACACGAGAAGTGACGATTTATAATGACATAGATACAACGATTTTATTTAGTTGTATTGGAGATGTTACTCATATATATGATAATTCTCCTAATCCGAGTCGTTGTTTTACATCCCAAATGCATAAGATAGAACCAAGTGGGACTACTCTATGTACAGTGGAATTAGATTTTTATACCGAAGATATATATGTATATAAAGATTTATCAGGAAAAGATTATGATTTAAATATGGTAAAAGATTGTGAGGAAATAAATATAAAATATGTTAATAGTATGAATTATACGTTGCAAGATCTTGAAAATATGAAATATACAATTGTTCTGGACAGCCTTACGTTAGGGTTAAAGTCTCCGGAATGATTCAAAGTAAATACTGAGCAGGGGCGTAACACGTTTAACAGTTCTTTAATCCTTTCTCAAGAGCGGTATAGGTTTGGTATCAGATTCTCCTCTTGAGAGGAGACACAGAGATGTTTGAGGTATGAGTACACGGGTGCTATTCGGAAATTTCGATATGAATATCGGACTAAGAACAATCCGGTATTCATATCGAATAGTAACACGCTATGGAGTCATATCTATAATATATGAAGCTCTTGGAGCAAACTCCATTCGAGGGGAGCATATAAAAGGTTCTCCGCTGATTATATCTATACCTCCCTCACCCGGTTTCAGTATCTCTTTATAGCGACTCATATCGATGCTTTTTGCAGTATCGTTACCGTTCATAATAACGATGATGCGTTTATCTTTAAATTTTCTTTGGTAGAGGTAAATGCCGTTTGTCGGCATGAAATGTGTCATATTGCCTTTACTGATCACTTCATTACCTTTGCGCCATTTCAAGATTTTTTGAATGAAATCGAAAGCTTCATTTTGTAAGGGAGTCCGGTCGGCAGCGATAAAATCATTCACTTTGTCTCCCGGAAAGCCACCCGGAAAGTCGAGCCGTACCAGTCCGTCGCTTTCCTTTTTGTTTCCGTGCATCAGTATTTCCGTTCCATAATAAATTTGCGGGATGCCCCGTGTCGTCAGTAAAAATGCAATGGCTTGTTTGAAGAAACCCAGATTATCGGGCTCTTCCGATAAAAATCGGTCGGTGTCATGATTATCGAGGAATGTAAGTACAGCCATAGGATCGCTATACATAAAATCCAGAGCAAGACGGTCGTATATTTTGTTCAATCCGGTCCAACTGTCGGTTTGGGACATAAAAGCCTCTCGTACGATTCCCTGAAGCGGGAAGTCCATAACCGTTTTCAGATGCGAATTTCGGGTTTTGTCCAATATGCTGTTTTCCTGCCAGTAAGCCGATCCCGCTTCTGTATTGTACCAGCATTCTCCTACGATGTTGAAGTCGGGATATTCGTTCTGAATCTCTTTGCACCACTCCGCCATCGAATCGAAAAATACATACGGATGAGTATCCATTCTTATGCCGTCGATACCGGAGTATTCGATCCACCAGATGCTGTTTTGCGTAAGGTATTTCATCAAGTGCGGATTATGTTGGTTCAGGTCGGGCATCGACTCCACAAACCATCCCATATCCATAATATTTTTATCGTAAGTCGAAACGTAAGGATCGAAATGAGGCGTCAACCGATAAGAAGTCTGTACATATCCGTCCGGAAAGTTGAACCAATCTTTCGAAGGACGGTCGAGAAACCATATATGTTCACTCCCGCAGTGGTTGAAGATCATGTCCATTACCACTTTCATATTTCGTTCGTGACATTTTTCAATCAGCTCTTTGTAATATTCATTCGTTCCGAAGCGCGGATCTACTTTGTAGTAATCCGTCGTAGCGTATCCGTGATAAGATCCTCCCGGCATGTCGTTCTCCAGTACCGGATTCAGCCAGATAGCTGTCACTCCCAGATTTTGTATATAATCCAGATGTTGTTCTATGCCTTGCAGATCGCCTCCATGACGGGCATTGGGATCATTGCGATTTACAGGAGCAGGAAACCGCATGGACGGTATTACATTTGTTTTCGGGTCTCCATCGGCAAATCGGTCGGGCATGATCAAATACAGTACGTCCGATGCATCGAATCCCGTATAGTCCCGGTCGGGTCCGTTCCGTTGTAGTAATTCGAAAGTGCGGGATGTGTGTTCTTTTCCCCGATCGAATCGGATGGTCATCTTACCCGGTTTTGCATTATCCGATATATTCAGATATAAAAACAGGTAATTGGGACTGTCGAGGCATACGGTTTTTTCTAAGGTGACACCCGGATATTTGAGAGATGCTTTCGCGTCACCGATTTTATCGCCGTATACCATGATTTGCAATTCTTTGTTTTTCATACCGCACCACCAGAAAGCCGGATCTATACGTTTAATATTGATTGCAGCCTGCAACCCGGCTATGCAGAAAAAGAATAAACAAAAGGAAATTAATTTTCTCATATCGTAATTTTAATCAGTGTTTTTATTCCTTAGGTAACCAGATCGGACGTGCTTCCGGAGTTTTATTTATGTCTCCGATGCGTCTTAATCGAATGAAATCGATCAATGCGCTGTTTATCTCTCCGTTCATGTTTTCATCTTGTGGAGAGATAAACCGAATCGAAATTTTATTCCCGCCTCGATTCAGGTTAACGATTACCGGGTTAGAATATCCCCAGTTCGCCCATTCGTTTTCTCCCCGTTGAGGCATTACCAATGCTCCTTTAAATTGTCCGTTTGCAAAAAGCGAGCGTATTGCACATTTGTTTTGTGTGTTGATAGGTCCGTTTCCATTTGCGTATCGTACGTCTATTGCATATTGCCCCGGAATGTTTATCGGAATCATTAAATCTATTTTTCGATTTTTCGTCTTGCTGATTTCGATGAATCCCTTACCCGAATATTCCGATCCTTTTATTGGTGATTTGGGAATTACCGACTCTGCTTCTATCCGTATTTCGCTGTGTGGAGGTAACCACGTAAAAGGTTTGCCGGTAAAACCTGCAACTCCGCTCCGGTTTACCGGAATGGCAGCGACCCGGGTGAAACGATCCAACACCGGAAGACCGTAATAACGCTGCATGATAATGCGCTCGCCTTTACCGTTAAGATAAACGATATATCGGTTGTCGGGGCTATAGTTTAATATTTCGAGGGTATTGTTGTCTTTTTGATAACCCAGTCGACTGGGTTCGGGCATGTCGGTTATAGGACGCACCGTGATGCTGTCCCGTGTCCGGAAATCCGTTTCCAACTCTATTTTGATCGTGTGCATTCCTGTCAGTGTTGCAGGGAAAAAAGCCTCTGCCTGTTCCTCATTGTCGATCGTAAATTTTTTTATGCGGTTTCCCGTACCCGAAAGGTCTATTTGAAGCACGGCTTTCCGGTAGTTGAAGTTCGATATCCTTTTATTGCCTGCAATACTTTGGGGAACAAAAGGAGTAAAACGTATTCCGTCCGTCTCGAATTTCATTCCGTAAAACAGTCGGTATATCATGGCGATATTACCTGACAGACTCCATAGCATTTTATCCGAATTTACTGCCGTACCGCTGTAATCACCTGTCGATGCGACGAATAATTCTTTATTCGTGGTAAATAAAGCTGCTGCACGATATAATGCGCCCAAACCTCGAGTTACCGAAGCTTCGTTTTCTGCTTTAGCTGAAGCCAGATTCCAAAACGCTTGTACGAACGGCCACACGGCATTATTATGATACGGCTTTATTTCGCCTATTTGCGGGTAAATGCTCGTTGCACCATATTCAGCGACCGGTATGCGGGCTATCATGCGGCGTGCCTGTTCGTTGGAGGCTATATCGAACAAAATACTTAGCGATTCGCCGAGATTATCGATGCCCGGTGACAATATGGGATAGATACCTCCGTATAAATATTGTCCGTAATATTCTTTCGGCCCTATCCATAAATGACGGTTTACCGCTGTTTTCAGAGAATCGGCCTGCTGTTGGAATATTGACGCATCTTTCCCCAATTCGGCGGCCATTTCAGCCAAAATGCCGTATGTTCGACAATGTACGGCATTTGTTCCCAGACAAAGCGACTGATAAATATCTGCCGGCTGCATCCAACGAGGATAAGATTGTTCTCTCCAATCGAGATAACTTTGCTCTCCCCTGAATAATCCCGTCGTAGGGTCTTTTAATGTAAATTGATCATCTTGAGCCGAGTTGCGGATTACTTCAAAAGCATATTGCAGCCACTCTTTATCTCCGGTGTATTTATAAAGTTCCCATGCCGCTACGCTCCAGATCATCCGGTCGCTCGATACAGGCCATGCTCCCCCTGTTCCCGTATCTTGAATGATCCGATTATTGTTGACTTTTGCGACAAGACTTTTTTGCGCAGCATCCGGATAAATATAGGCGAGTGCCAGATAAATGGAGTAACTGATGTCGCGAGTCCACACTCCATCCCATGCTGCACCGGCACGGAGAGTTCCGTCCGGACGAATATTGTCTAATAGTTCATTCAAAGACATGCGGTATAAGGCATCTATCAGGAGTTGCTGTGAACCATATTGAGGAAATGCGTCGATGTCGGCAGATAAGCTCCATACAGAATAGTTTTCTTTGCGTGGTTCTTTGGTGTTCATTGTAAGAGAAATCTCATATATACCGTTTTTGTCCGGATCAGAAAGTTCCATGCCCTCCCGACTATACAGGTTTTCAAAGTCCCATGTCATCGGTTCGCTGCCACCGGCGATATATACTCCTTTGAAATCGGATTCCGAAATGATGTCTCCTGTCGGAGTTTTGTAAAATCCTTGTTTTTTAAAAGCTTCGAACATGGGAGACATATCGACTTTGACTGTCCATACCGTACGATGAGGCAACGGAATAGACTCGGCATTCGTATCGATGGCCGTGTATCTTTCGCCGAACAGAATTACCGGAGAAACACATGTATCGTTCTGGGGTTTTAAAGTGATGATATGTTCTTCACCTGCCGGGAGTTCGTTATCACGGCTATTGATACTGAATTTGAAATGTATGGTAGGAGAATAACCTTTGTCCGCAGGGCTTTCATAATCAGATCGTATTTCGTCTTTTGAAATGGCAACCGCTCTGAATTTACCTTGTTCTACCCGGTTGTCATATACCGTGTAGGCATTTCCTTTGTATATCACGGTGTTTTCCTTTTGAGTGCATGCTGTCGTAAGAAAGACTCCTGAAATTAGAATCGCAGAAAATATTTTCATGACTTTTACTGTTTATCGTTGCCTAAGAGCCGGTTTAAATTTCCCGATAGAGATTCAATTAGAGCATTCTTTCTATTTTCTTTCGGTCTGTTCGCGGTTATTCTTATAAAAACAAAAAGCGATCACAAAACCGATCCGATCAAAATTTAAACAAGCTTTTAACTAAACAAACTGTTCCGATGAATGGTTGAATGTTATTCGTTAATTTTCTTACCGATACGGGAAAAGTCGATTGTCGAAAGAATAGGTGGTGTATGTCAGGAGATTTGGGGATCACATCGAATAAATAGGTTGGAACGATGCAGAAAGTCTCCGGATTAGATCTGATTAAGGAGTGTCGTTTTTTTGATCGGGTTATTCGGTTACTTCTATTGCTTCTGTGAATTTCAACAGAGAAGTAGCGTCCGGGTCGTGAAATGAAAGTTGATTGAATAGTTTATGTGTTTTTAGCATTTCTATGGCAGCATTGGCAGTAATTATTCTTTGCTCATAGAGCCTGATTGTTGCATATAATTGATCGTTAGCTACCGGGCCCATTATCAAATTATATTTTTTTTCATCATTCCCTTTGCGGTTATTCACAACAAAATCCAACCATTCTTTTGTCGCTCCCTCGAAATGAAGCACGGTAAATCCTCGATTCAGAATATCATCGGGGACTTCATAGACCGATACGATAGCTTTAGGGGCTTGTTCCCGTTTTTGTTTGAGTAAAGCCCATTTTTTTGCTTGCTCGAAATTTGTCGTTGTGTAAAATCCTTTTCCAAAGTCGGTAGCCTTTCTGCCTTTTTGAAAATTCGGATGTTTTACTGCTACTGTTGAACCGTGATATAGCTTCATCTCTTTTGTCCTTTATTTCTGATGTACGTTGATATGGAGTCTAAAATATATGTTGTGCTTTGCGTGTGCAATGTTTCGAATGTTTCGTTTAAGAATCCGAACACGTCATATTCTGAAAATAGTTGTAAAGTCTCTTTTGCAGATATATTTTTTATTTCCCGATAGTTCTCTATGCAAAATATTTCGAAAAGCAATCTTTTCGGGTCGTTTTCTTGCTGTTCCCTTTTTTCCGTTTTCTCTTTCTCCAATGTTTCATAGAGGGATAAAGTACTTAAATACCACATTTTTTTACCTTCATCCAATAGGGAACTGTAAAGGTCAGAAGAATATATATAGTATAAAGCATCTTCCAGTGCTAATGTTTTTCTCTGCATTACCATAGAGACTAATTCTCTCATGGTAAAAGGGAGCATATCGGATTCTATATTAGACTGTTTGTTCATAATTGTCTATATTAATACGCCTGTTTTAGAGCCTGTCTAAATTTTCCAATAAATAAAAAAATACCATCAGGTCATTTGGGCGTTTTCTTCCGGTCTGTTTTCTCTTTTTCACTCGTTAGATAACTCGCTATCGTCCTCGTAAAAACAGAAAAATATCTTCGAAAGAAACTCTTAAATCTGACCCGGACAATATTTGGACAGGTTCTTATACAAATATAGATATATTTAGATGATAAATGAAAAAAAGTATGACATTTGTTTGTTCGATTCGGTTATGCTTGGCTCGGTTCGATTCATGGTTTTATACCTTTTTTAATTGGTGGGATATCTTGGAATTCTCGGTGGAACGGATATCTTATCGTTTATCGGGACGGATAATATTGGGAATATGGCAGGAATTTGATACTTTTGTTTCATTGTTAAACGAAATACTATGTCCGATCATATTGTATTATTGATTACACCGCCTTTTACGCAGTTAAATACACCTTATCCGGCAACCGCTTGTTTGAAAGGGTATCTTAATACATTAGGAATAAAGTCCGATCAGATGGATCTTGGTTTGGAAGTAATCTTGCGGATTTTTTCAAAAGACGGGCTTCGTCGGATGTTTCGTGAGGCAGAATTATATTATTCATCGCATATTACTCCGGAATTTCGTAGAACATTTGTCCTCCGGGAAGAATATGTTCTGACAGTAGATAGGGCAATAGCTTATTTGCAAGGAAGAGAGCAAACTTTGGCTCATACAATTTGCGAAGGATCTTTTCTCCCCGCAGGTAATCGAAAACCTGAGGAAGAAGATATGGAGTGGGCATTCGGTACGATGGGATTACAAGATAAGGCCAGGCATCTTGTAACGCTTTATCTCGAGGATATTGCCGACTTTATCACGGGAGTTATCGATCCTCATTTCGGTTTTAGCCGTTATGCCGAGAGACTGGGCCGTTCGGCTTCATCTTTTGACGAGTTGTATAAGGAATTGCATAAACCCCTTACTTATATAGATCGGTTGATGTTTTCTGTTTTGCGGGAAAAAATAGAAAGTTGCAATCCGGATTGGGTGATGCTGTCCGTTCCTTTTCCGGGAAATCTGTACAGTGCATTACGTTGCGGTAAATTTATAAAAGATAATTATCCTGATATTCTGGTGGAGATGGGTGGAGGATTTGCCTCTACCGAATTACGGCAATTGTCCGATGTTCGGGTATTTGAATATGTCGATTTTATTACGTTGGATGACGGTGAAACGCCTTTACGTCAGCTATTGGTCGGGAATGAAGCGAGTTATGTCCGCACTTATTTATGTCGGGACGGAGAAGTTCGTTATTTGAACAATCCTGAAATTCCGGATGTTCCGATGCGGGAAAGGGGTGTTCCCGATTATGCAGGACTGCCGTTGGATAAATATCTTTCGGTTATCGAGGTCACCAATCCGATGCATGCCCTGTGGAGTAACGGACGATGGAACAAATTGATTCTGGCGCATGGCTGTTACTGGGGGAAATGTGCTTTTTGCGATGGGTCTCTTGATTATATAGGTCGATACGAGCCTTTGACGGCAGTCGAAATTGCCGATCGAATGGAGGAGATGATACGTCTTACAGGAGAAAGAGGCTTTCATTTTGTAGATGAGGCAGCGCCTCCTATGCTGTTGAAAGAGTTGGCGTTGGAAATATTGAAACGTCGTATGTCTGTTGTGTGGTGGACGAACGTACGGTTTGAAAAGAGTTATACACGAGATCTCTGCCGTTTGTTGAAGCAGTCCGGGTGCATAGCCGTCTCAGGAGGTTTGGAGGTTGCCTCTGACCGTTTGTTGAAATTGATCAATAAAGGTGTCTCTTTGGAGCAGGTTTCTCGAGTGACCGATCATTTTACTGCTGCCGGAATTATGGTGCATGCTTATTTGATGTATGGGTTTCCTTCTGAAACAGCTCAGGAAACGATCGATTCGTTAGAAGTCGTACGGCAACTTTTTTTGAACGGACTGGTGCAATCTGCTTTTTGGCATCGGTTTGCCTTGACAGCTCATAGTCCGGTAGGATGTCATCCCGAGAAATATACGGTGCAAATTACCGAAAAACCGTTCGGAGGGTTTGCACGAAATGATGTTGATTTTGAAGATACTGCCGGAGCTGATCATGATATTTTCGGAGAGGGATTGCGGAAATCTCTATATAATTATATGCGTGGAGCTGGTTTTGAGCTGCCTTTGCATAAATGGTTTGATGATCCGGTTCCCAAGACACAGATTCCGCCAACTTATGTCGCTCGTTTTCTTGTTGATGAACAAGATTGTGTACAGCGTGATGGGCATAAGAAAGTATATTGTTTGTTAGCGCTACTACCGGAAGTGCGTTATTATGACCGGAATAAGAAAGGAAAAAATGTCCGTACTGCCGAGTTCTTGTTCCGTTTTCGTGATGGAGATGCCCGTTTTCAGTTAAAAGCCGATTGGGGAAAGTGGCTGGAAAATTTGTTAATCCGGTTATCGGATAAAAATGAGAAAACGGTAACTTTGAAAGATTTGGAGATTGAATTCAAAGCCTGTCATTTCGGAAGTTTTGATCAGTTTATCACTACTCCGCTTTGGCAGTCGTTAAGAGAACATGGTTTATATTTGTTATAATATAAATGAAGTATAAGGTTTTCATATCGCTATTATTGTCGCTTTTGTTGTTTTCTTGTGACAAAGAGGAGGAGATTTATACTCCTGTGTATCCCCAGAAAATATATGCAGTTTATCATGAGGGCGAAGAACCTTATCCCGATCTGCCCGTACTGTATCTCGATCACATGTTTTACCTGAAAAAACGAGCTCCGCTTTTTTTTCAGGCTACCGGTAACGATAGGTTGCCGTTCGGGAGCGGACAATCTGCTCAAAATTCGGATGTCCAAGAGACTGATATTTCGGTCGGGATAAATAAATGCGATGTCCCGGTTACGATTACTCGGGTTTCGACAAAATCAACGATAGGTAAAGGTCGGCAGATACGCTTGCTTCCGATAGGAGATAGTGTGGGTGCCGGATATGGAGGACAGTGGAATTGCCCCGAAGGGAGAGCGTCGGTTTCTTGGTCGATTGCCCGGCAGTTTTTTATGCAAGATAGATATTCTGATGGTACAATGCCGACAGTGTCGGATTTTATAACCATCGGTACGACAAATAAAAATACCTTTAGTGTCCTTACGGACGAGGGAATTGTGACTTGTACCGGATATGGCGAATGCCGGGGCGGTTGGAGACTTTCGGATTATCTCTATTCTCGTGTTGTAGAAAAGTCCGAAAATCCTTTTTATGACGAAGATCAGGCGGGGGAGAATAAATTCTCATTAGCAGCCTATTTGAAACGTTTTAGAACACATACCGATAACGGAGAACCTTTGTCGACAGAATCTATAACCGATGCGTATGTGAGTACTCCCACACATGTCATTATTCAGTTAGGATTAAATGACCTGTATAATCAGGAATATAAAGACCAGATCGCTTCTTTGGTTTCCCGTATTAAAGAAGAGTTTCCCGATATGATTGTCGGATTGTCACTGACCGATGCGTTCGGTACGGCTTTTTCGAAATATTATCCGGATTATGATTTTTCTTCCAATGCCATGACTTTACTTAAAAATAATCTGCATTATAAATGCTGGTCTTGGAATCCTGTTTTGCAACAGTTGGAAAATCCTGCCGAAAAGATTTTTTATATTCCTAATTATTATGTTCAGCCGTCGGCAGAGTCAGTACCTTATGAAATTTCGAGCTCCGGATTAAGGACACCGGCTTATGACACTTCTCATTATCACCCGAATAGCAATGCCCATTATGCTTGGGGATATCAAATTTATGCGTGGTTGAAATATACATTGACATTAATTTGAATGTTATTTCCATTTATTAGAATGTTTTCTTATTGGGAGAAATGAGAGTTTCTTTCGAAAAGATTTTTCTGTTTTTACGAGGAAGATAGCGGGTATCTAATGAGTGAAAAAAAGGAAAACGAACTGAAAGAAAACGCAAAGATGAGCTGATGCTATTTTTTTATTGAAAAGTTTAGATCTGCTCTTATATGGCTTATCGTGTGAATTTTGAGAAGATAATTTGATAAATCTTGATGATATTGTTCGGGAAACGTTTTTATTATATATTTTATCTGTTGAGATAGAATGAATTACATATTTTATATTTTAGCATTATTTTTTAATTTTGTGCGGGTTTAATTGCATATTATTTATGAATACGAAGATTCCTGAATATGCCGATATACTGCAAGTATTGCTTACGATGTCTGTTGTGATTTGTGTGGGTGGTGCAACTTTGCTTTTTCTACGCTCCGGAGGCAATCGTTCGCGTCGTTTGTTATCGTTGGTAATGTTTACATGGGGGCTTATTTACATGACGCGTGTTATAGGCATGTTGACAGGAATTCTGAATTTTGATTTTACGAGTACAGGTGTTTTAGATGTCCTTGTGCTTGTAGCCGGTAATTTTTTCTTGATAGTTTTGTTGCTTTATCCGTTGGAAATAGTACGTCCTGGGTGGCTTAATTTAAGACGTATAGGATTGTTGTTACTTCCTTATATCATGCTCGTGCTGTTTTATTATGCTGTGTTACCTTTGTTGGGACAAAAAATTCTTGTGTTGCATGATATTGACGATTTTTTTGAACACATTGGAGAGTTTAATGTTTGGTATCGTTTATTGTTGCTTGTTTCTATCGGGTTTTATCTTCTGTCATTGTTGCGTTTGACTTGGCGGTATCGTGAGGTTTATCAACAGTGGTGCCAGTCTAATTATGCTGCAACTGAGGACATGGAGATCTCATGGCTGCGAAATTATATCATTGGAGTATTTTTAATAGGTTGTGCATATTTTTGGTTATTGTTTGACGGAAATACACGATGTTTTGTTGTGCATAATCTTATGGTACAGCTTTTCTTTTGTTATACCCTTTATAAGGGGCTATTTCATTATAATCCCTATACAGAAGATTTTTTCAGCCATACATTGGATGAAATGACTGCACGTAGAGAAGCTGTATGTAAAGAGGAGCAATTGCTGTCGGGAGATATTTTTGAAAATTTCAATCTTTCCGAAGATGACAGTGCGTTTCTTGGAAAATTGTCTACATATCGGGATGAAGTAGCTCGTTGGATGACGGATAAAAAGCCTTATTTAAATAAGGATTTTAAATTAATGGATGTGTCGGAATTTTTGCCGTTAAATCGTACTTATCTTTCCCGTGTATTTAACGAAGGTTTCGGGGATAGCTTTAGCAGTGTCGTACGTAGCTATCGTATGCGCGAGGCTGAAATATTGTTGGTTTCTAATCCTGATATTCCTGTGGGACAGATTGGTGAACGTTGCGGTTTTTCTTCTCCGGCTGTTTTTCACCGTAGTTTTGTGCAGTGTCATGACGGAATGACTCCGAGCCGTTATCGTAAACGATCCGCCAAACCGTAATTTTTCTGTCGAATTGCA
>ERZ835051.125-NODE-125-length-77526-cov-7.139097_pt1 | contig 77526 bp, 58 predicted proteins | sample MGYA00519575_ERZ835051 | MGnify/ENA primary metagenome ERZ835051 (study PRJEB31850, sample SAMEA3708769) | human gut metagenome | biome: human gut; feature: human-associated habitat; material: faeces | place: China | collected 2014 ... | reverse complement strand
GCCAGTCGCAGGCCGTTTCGGAGAGGCCGACGTAGACGGCGGTGCGCACGTCGTGGGTGCGGCCGGAGAGCTTTTCGAGAAAGAGGCAGGCCTCGTCGAAGTCGCGGGGTTTGCCGAGGATCTCGTTGCCGAGGCTCACGACGGTGTCGGCGGCGACGATGGGCAGGCGCACGCCCGCGAACTCGCCCGCGTTCTTGACGCCGAGGCCCTCAAGGAACTTGTTGCGCGCGGTGCGCAGCACGTAGGCCTTGGGCGCCTCGTCGGGCAGGACGACTTCGTCGCCCTCGAAGGCCATGAGCGTATGGGCGTTGCTCGCGATGACGCGAACGTCGTAGCCGAGGCGTGTGAGCAGGTCGCGGCGGCGCGGGCTCTTGCTCGCAAGGAAAATCGTTTTGCTGGACATCGGTGTCAGGCTCGATGGTAGGGATGGCCTGCGAGGATCGACCATGCGCGGTAGATCTGCTCGGAGAGCATGACGCGCGCAAAGGCGTGCGGCAGGGTCATCGACGAAAGCCGGATCGTCAGGTTGGCCCTGGCCTTCACCTCGGGGGCGAGGCCGTCGGGGCCGCCGATCACGAAGACGGGCGTTTCGCCGTCGGCGCGCCAGTGCGAGAAGTGTCTGGCGAGGTCCATCGTCGTGAGATCCTTGCCGTGCTCGTCAAGCACGACGACGAAGTCGTCGGGTTCGATGGCGGCGAGGATGCGCTCGGCTTCAGCCGCCATGAGGCGCGCGGGCGTCTGGCCTGCGCGCGGCTCGGTGCGGATTTCCCTGAGCTCGACCCTGAAGTCGCGCGGAAAGCGCGACAGATAGTCGGAGACAGCCGACTGCGCCCACTCGGTGATGCGCTGGCCGACGGCCACGATGCGGATCTGCATGACTTATTCGAAGTCTTCGGGCATGTGGCCCGGACGATGCGGCATCAGGCGGGAGGCGCACTCTTCGTTGGCCTTCAGGAAGACTTCCTTGCCGCCCCAGATCTCTTCAAGGTTGTAGTAGTCGCGGACGTTGGGCTGCAGGCAGTGGCAGACGACGGGGCCGAGGTCGACGAGGACCCATTCGCCCGTTTCCTGGCCTTCCATGCCGAGAACGTCGCCGCCGGCCTGCTTGACTTCGTGCGAGACGGAGTAGGCGAGGGCGCGGGTCTGGCGGTTGGAGGTGCCCGAAGCGATGACGACGCGTTCGAACTGGTCGGTGAGGCCTTCGGTGTTGAAGACCTTGATGTCCTTGGCCTTGACGTCTTCAAGGGCGTTGACGACGAGCTGGGTGAGTTCTTCGATGTTCATGTTTCACTTGAGGTTAATGGCGCGCGGGCTGATAGAGTCCGTGCGTCCGGATGTAGGAGGCAACGCCGGGGTCGAGCCAGCCGTCGAGCGACGACATGGCGCGGGCAAAGGGTTCTCTGGCAAGCGTGCGGCGGATGGCGGTGGCGCTAGCGCGGTGAGGCGCCATTTCGAAGCGGGCGATCCTGCCCGAAGGCGAGAAGACGAGCTTTCGCGCCTCGGTCATGCGGGGCGCGGCCCAGAGGGCCTGGCTTTCGGGAATTTCGGATTCGCGCACGCCGTCCCTGGCGCAGTACGCGATGTGCACGAAGTCGGTGAGCGACTGCCACTCCCTCCAGGTGGAGAGGTTGAACCACTGGTCGCTGCCGAGGATGAGGACCAGCGGCATGTCGGGCCCGACCTCCTCGCGAAGCCGGCTGACCGTGTCGATGGTGTAGGTTGCACCGCTTCGGCAGAGTTCCGACGTGTTGATGCGGCATTGAGGCTCGTATTCTACTGCAATGCGAAGCATGTTCAAGCGGTGAATGCCGGGCGAGATTCGGCTTTTCTGCCAAGGCTCGCCTGCGGGCATGAGCTCGACGCGCACGAGCGGAACGGCGTCGAGCGCCGCTCTGGCCAGACAGAGGTGCCCCGCGTGCACGGGATCGAACGTGCCGCCGAGAATGCCCAGGCCGCGGCGCGCGGAATATAGCGCAAGACTGTCGGTCATAGGGTGGCTCAGAGGTTGGTCACCTGGGAGGAGAACGTCTTGTCGACGAGGCCGTCGTCGTCATAGTGAACGGCCAGCCAGTTGAGCTCGAGCTCCTGCAGTCCTCGCTTGTTGCGAAGGAAGCGCTGGCTGAACCAGTAGTGCCAGCCCGCTTCGTCCTTGTAGGAGGCGCGGCCGAGAAGCTCGTTAACGAGTGCGGACTCCATGCCAAGACCAATGCGGCCGATCTGGACGGGAAGGTGCTCGGCGTCGAGCCTGCGGCAGATTTCGGGGACCGTGCGCTCACCCGCCCACTCGAGCTGCGCTTCGGTCACGAAGTCGCTGTCGGTGGCGATGAACCAGACGATCATGGGCTTGCCGTGGGTGGTGCCCGTGAGGCAGAGCGTGTCGCGGCGGAAGACGCCGTCGCCCTCCGAAAGGCGGGTTGCGCCCGTCATGGCGGCAAGATCCTCGAGCCTGGTGCTTTCGAGCACGATGCGGGGCTTGCCGATGCGGGCGTCGCGGCCGAGCGGCATCGTCAGAGTGGCCGGCGCGTCAAGCAGGCCCGTCGGGTAGGCGAACGGGCCGGTGATTTTCTCGGCATGCGCGCCGCCCGCGAGAGCGAGCGGAAGCAGGGCGCCTGCCAGGAGGGCCGGGAGCTTTGAAAGAAAGGCAGGATGCATCTGTGTGGCTGGGTCGAACGGTGTTGGTCGGATGCGGGGCTTTGCCCTGAAGGCACCCCCGCCGTGGTTTCAGTATAGCCCGCCTGTCCCGTTCGGACATCCCCTGCGGGAGAGTGAATCAAGAAAGCTGCATGTCGCGGGCATGAAAAAGGCCGCCACCCTGCGCAGAGGGAGGCGGCCCTGTGGGACCGTTCGGATCCGGGCTATCAGCGGTTCAGGGCGCGGTAGCCGATGTCGGAACGCATCTGCATGCCGTCGAACTTCACCTGACGCGCGGCGGCGTAGGCGGACTTCTGGGCGGCGGCGATGGATTCGCCGAGGCCGACGACGCAGAGGACGCGGCCGCCGGAGACGACCGTCAGGCCTTCTTCGTTGAGGGCCGTGCCGGCGTGGAAGACCATCTGTTCGGCGGTGTTTTCAGGCAGCTCTTCGATGACGGCGCCCTTTTCGGGGTGAGCCGGGTAGCCGCGGGCGGCGCAGACGACGCCGAGTGCGGTGCGGCGATCCCATTCGACTTCAACGCTGTCGAGCTTGCCGTCGATGCCGGCTTCGATGATTTCGGAGAAGTCGCTCTTGACGCGCATCATGATCGGCTGCGTTTCCGGGTCGCCGAAGCGGCAGTTGAACTCGAGCGTGCGGACGATGGGCTTGCCGTCGGCGCCGTGCGAGATCATGAGGCCGGCGTAGAGGAAGCCGGTGTAGCGGATGCCGTCGGCGGCCATGCCCTGAACGGTCGGGCGGATGATTTCGCGCATGACCTGGGCGTGAATGTCCGGCGTGACGACGGGAGCCGGGGAGTAGGCGCCCATGCCGCCCGTGTTGGGACCCTGGTCGGCGTCAAGAAGACGCTTGTGGTCCTGGGAGGTGGCCATAGGAAGAATGTTTTCGCCGTCGACCATCACGATGAAGGAGGCTTCCTCGCCGTCGAGGAAGTCCTCGATCACGACGCGGGCGCCGGCGTTGCCGAAGGTGTGGCCTTCGAGCATCATGTCGATCGCGTCATGGGCTTCCTGTTCGGACATGGCGACGACGACGCCCTTGCCGGCGGCAAGGCCGTCGGCCTTGACGACGATCGGAGCGCCCTTGCGGCGGACGTAGGCGTGGGCGGCTTCGGGATCCGTGAAGGATTCGTAGTCGGCCGTCGGAATATTGTGACGCTTCATGAAGGCCTTGGCGAAGTCCTTGGAGCTTTCGAGCTGCGCGGCGGCCTTCGTCGGGCCGAAGATGCGCAGGCCGGCGGCGCGGAACTTGTCGACGATGCCGGCGGCGAGCGGGGCTTCGGGACCCACGACCGTGAAGGCGATGTTGTTGCTCTTGACGAATTCGATCAGCTGGTCGATGTCGGTGATCGGAAGGTTTTCAAGACGGGGCGTCAGGGCCGTGCCGGCATTGCCGGGAGCCACGAAAACTTTGGTCACGCGATCGCTTTGAGCGAGGCGCCAGGCGAGAGCGTGTTCACGACCGCCGTTGCCAACAACGAGAAGGTTCATTTTGATGGTCTCTTAGAAACGGACCGGCGCGGGGCGCCGGAGTTGTGGGAGAGAGCTCCCAGGAAGGTGAAATTCTGTCGTGCTCCGTCGATGCCGGAGCTCCCGGTGGGAACGCCCTATTGTACCGCCCGAGGCGTCCGGCTGTCCCCTTGACGCGCCAGGTAAAAGCAAAGCCCGCTCAAGTGACTGAACGGGCTTCGGCATCGGACGCAGTCCGATTATTCTTCGTCGTCGAAGTCGGCGGACGTGTAGACCTGCTGGACGTCGTCGAGATCCTCAAGGGCGTCGATCAGCTTCTGCATCTTTTCGGCATCTTCGCCGGTGAGCTTGACTTCGTTGAGGGCCTTGTACGTGATTTCGGAGACGACGGGCTCGATGCCGGCGGCTTCGAAGGCCTTGGAAACGGCGTCGAAGGCGGCCGGTTCGCACGTGACTTCGATGGAGCCGTCTTCGTCGGAGACGACGTCGTCGGCGCCGGCTTCAAGGGCGATCTCCATCACGGCGTCTTCGGTCGTGACGCCGGGGGCGAAGACGAACTCGCCGATGTGCTTGAACATGAAGGAGACGGAGCCTTCCGTGCCGAGGTTGCCGCCGTGCTTCGTGAGCGCGTGGCGGACGTCGGCGACCGTGCGGACGCGGTTGTCGGTCGTGCAGTCGATGATGAGCGCAGCGCCGCCGATGCCGTAGCCTTCGTAGCGGATTTCTTCGTAGGAGACGCCTTCGAGCTGGCCGGTGCCCTTGAGAATGGCGTTGGAGATGGTGTCCTTGGGCACGTTGCCGCCGCGGGCCTTGATCAGGGCGAGGCGGAGACGGGAGTTGGACTCCGGATCGCCGCCGCCCATGCGGGCGGCCACGATGATTTCACGAACCAGCTTCGTCCAGAGGTTGGAGCGCTTGGCGTCCTGACGGCCCTTGCGATGCTGGATGTTGGCCCACTTGGAATGACCTGCCATGATGATCCTTTCGATATGCAGTAAACGGCCGGGCAACCCGTGCCTCTCGGGCATTCATGGTGCGTTGCCGCGCGCCTGTGTTCTTTGGGAATGAGGGTCCTGCTGCCGGCGAACTCTGTGCTGTGCGCATGGGCCGGAGCGGATAAGGTCGAGTATTTTAAAACAAAAAAGACCGGCCCGCGACAGGCGAACCGGCCTTTCGGTCAGATGACCTGCTGATGAATTACTTCAGGATCAGCTTGATGGCGTTCGCCCAGACGGCGAGACCCTTGTCGAGCGCCTTTTCGTCGATGTCGAACTTGGCCGTGTGGTGGCCGGACGGACGATCGGCGCCGAGCACGAAGAACGCAGCCTTGCCGCCGTGCGCCTGAACGCGACGGGCGAGGATGGTGGCGTCTTCAGAGCCGCCGAAGTTCATCGGATCCTGACGGGCGGTCATGCCTTCGACGTTGCCGACGGCTTCCGTGAGAACCTTGACGAGTTCGGGGTCGTTGGTGAGGTCGACGGCCTCGCCCATCTTCTCGATGGTGTACTCGCAGTTCTGGCTCAGAGCGCAACCCTTGATGATGTTGACGGCGGAATCGTACATGTACTGGTTGATTTCGCCGGTTTCACCGCGGACTTCCATCTTCATGACGGCGTGCGACGGGATCACGTTGCGGCCTTCGCCGGCAACGAGCTGGCCCACGTTGATGCGGGTCATGCCGCTGCCGTGGCGGGCGATGCCGAGCAACTGCACGAAGGCGTTGCAGGCGGCGGCCATGGCGTTGTGGCCGGCGTTGGGTTCGACGCCGGCGTGAGCCGGACGGCCCGTGTAGGTGACGTCGAGCTTCGTCGTGCAGAGGAAGCCGTAGGGGTTGACGGAGACTTCGCCGGACTTGCACATCATGGCGATGTGGGCGCCGAGGAAGTAGTCGGCGTCGTCAAGGATGCCGGAGGCGGCCATGCCGGCGGCGCCGCGGACGCCTTCCTCAGCCGGCTGGAAGAGGATCTTGATCTTGCCGTTCATCTGGTCGACGTTGTCGGCGAACCAGTGGGCGACGGCCAGGCCGGTGGAGGTGTGGGCGTCGTGGCCGCAGGCGTGCATCAGGCCCGGACGCTTGGAGATGAAGCCTTCGCGAGCGGGGATGTGGCAGTCTTCGGTGGATTCCGTGACGGGGACGCAGTCGATGTCGAAGCGGATGGCGAGCGTGGGGCCGGGACGACCCGTGTCCATCACGCCGACGCAGCCCGTGAGGCCGTCCATTTCGGCGAGGAGCTCTTCGCTCACGCCGTTCTCGCGGGCGAGCTTGAGGCCGGCTTCAACAACCTTGAGGTTGCGGCCGAGGCAGTTGTCGGGATTGATGACTTTCTTGCCGAGCAGCACTTCGTAGCCGTATTCACGCAGCTTGCCGACGATGAAGGCGGTCGTGGTGAATTCGCTCCAGCCTTCCTCCGGCATCGTGTGAAGATGGCGGCGGATTTCGATCAGCTGGTCATGGTAGGCGCAGGTGCAGGTCATTGGACTTCTCCTCAATTTCCATAAAGTGCGTCCTCTATCACTTTCGGGGTATTGAAGGCGAAAGCGAGTCGAGGGCAAAGGTCGATAAGAGAATTATGTGCCTCTTGGTGGAAATCCGCATCAGGATAAACCGTAAGGCGGACTGCCTAGGGATCGTTCGTTTTTTTTGCCTACTCGCGCACGCCTCAAGCCTAAAAGCAACATGAGAAACGTGAAGCCTCCCCGCTCCTTTATCTCGTGTCAAAGAAATGGTGCTTTCCTTCTCTCTCTTAGGGGGTAGGCTGTAATCCCTTGGTAGTATTTCCAACATGGGCCGACTGCATGCGCCGGAAAGAGTGCACGTAAAAGACAACCTGAAGCCCTGAAAACGACGATCCGACAATGAAGGAGACAGCAAATGTCAGTTACTGGACTGCAGACCGAAGGTCTGAAGTATGCAAAGGCGATTTTCGACACCGTCCGCCGCATGTCGGCGGACACGCTTGGCGTTTCCCGTCAGGGCTACAGCGAGCTTGAGACGGACGTCCTGCACTACCTGCAGGGCCTTGGCCGCGACATCGGCCTTGAAGTCCGCGCCGACGACGCAGGCAACGTCTGGATGACGATGCCCGGCCGCGACCGCACGCTTCCCGCCTTCGTTGCCGGCAGCCATGTTGACAGCGTTCCGCAGGGCGGCAACTACGACGGCCTGGCCGGCGTGACCGCCGCGCTCACGGTCGCTTGGTGGATGCACCGCCATCAGGTCCAGCTCGAGCGCGACTACACGGTCCTCATGATGCGCTGCGAGGAAAGCTCCTACTTCGGCAAGGCCTACGTGGGCTCGCTCGGCATGATGGGCCGCCTGACGCAGTCCGACCTGATGCTGCGCCACCGCACGGAGGACATCACGCTCGGCCAGTGCATCTCGGCCTGCGGCCTTGATCCCAGCAAGCTCACCGCCGGCACGCCGATCGTCGATCTGAAGAAGATCGCCTGCTTCGTCGAACTGCATATCGAGCAGGGTCCGACGCTCACGAGCAACGACAAGGTCCGCGTCGGCGTCGTCACGGGCATCCGCGGCAACGTCCGCCACAAGAACGTGGTGTGCCACGGCGAAACGGCCCACTCGGGCGCCGTGAACAAGGAGTTCCGTCATGACGCCGTGATGGCCACGGCGGCGCTTCTGAGCCGCATGGATAATCACTGGCAGGAATGGCTCGACCGCGGCGAAGACCTCGTCTTCACGGTCGGCGTCATCCGCACGGGTGCGACCGCCGCCATCTCCGTCATTCCCGGAGAAGTGAGCTTCACGCTTGACATGCGCAGCCTGAGCGCCGACACGTGCGAGCGCTTCCACCAGCTGCTGCTCGAAGAGGCTGCCGCCCTTGAAAAGGAACGCGGCGTGCGCTTCGACTTCGACAAGCCGCTCTACACGGCCCCCGGTCTCGTCGATCAGGCCCTCTCCGACCGCATCTACAAGGCCGCCGAAGACAACGGCATTCCGTGCATGCGCCTGCCCTCGGGCGCGGGCCATGACGCCGCCGTGATCGGCGCCGCCGGCATTCCCGTCGGCATGATCTTCATCGCCAACCAGAACGGCTCGCACAATCCTCATGAGGAAATGATCATGAAGGATTTCATGACAGGTACCGACCTCCTTTGGCAGACGGTTCGTCAGTTCGACTAAAGGTGGTTGCTATGGACAGGAGCAAGCTGATCTCGGTCGTGCTCGTGGACGAGTATCCGCTCTTTCGCAAGGCGATGGCGGATCTCCTGAACGCAACCGGGGAGTTTCAGGTGCTCGGCCAGACGGGCGAGGGCGACACGGCCCTCGGCCTTTCCTCGCTCGGCCCCGACATCGTCGTGATGAGCCTCGAGGCCGAGGAGTACTCTGCGCTTGATCTTCTCAAGGAGATCAAGTACCGCCAGCCCGCCACGCGCGTCGTGATGGTGATGAGCTCGGCTGACAGTTCCGGCCAGCTCATGCGGGCCATCCGCCTTGAGGCGAACGGCTACCTGCTTCGCACGATTACGCCGAGCGACTTCGTCGAACAGCTCAGGAAGACCGCGCAGGGCGGCATGGCCGTGAGCGAGAAGGTCACTTCGGCGCTTGCCGAAAAGCTTCGCGGCGACTCCTACGCCGTCGAGGAGGTCCGCCGCGTGAGCGAGCTGACCAGCCGCGAGCAGGACGTGCTCGGCTACGTGGCCGCGGGGATCTCGAACCTCGAGATCTCCAAGTGTCTGGGCATTTCCGAGGGAACGGTGAAGGTTCACGTCAAGCACACGCTCAAGAAGCTCAAGTTCCGCTCCCGCGTGGAGCTCGCCGTCTGGGCGTCGGAACACGGCTTCAAGGTGAAGACCGCAGGCAGGTTCTGAGCGAATCTGCAGTAATCCCAAAACTGAACTGAAGAAAAGGTGCGCTTTCCCGCTGGGAGGCGTGCCTTTTTGTCGTCCATGCGCAGGGATGGATGTAGGGGCCTGAAGAAGCGGCGCGAGTTTGCGTGCGTGCGTTTGGCGGGCGGGGCCTGGGGCGTGACGGTCGTCTGATGATAGGGCGGAAATGAAAGAGGGAAAAGAAGGAAAGGGCGGTCCTGCGGGGCGAGGAGGCGGCGGAGAAGACCTGAAAATGCAAAGGGACAATGCTTTCGCATTGTCCCTTCACTGTGCTTGTTGGCCGGAGCCGGTGGTCTGCCGGCTCAGGTTGCATCTGTTGTCCTCAGTGTAGTTCTTAGATTAGATGAAACCGTAGATGAGGCCAAGAACATAGCCCGTTGCCGTGGCGGTCAACACGCCGATCAGACCCGGAAGAATGAAGGAGTGGTTGATCACGAAGCGGCCGATGTGCGTCGTGCCGGAGCGGTCGAACTGGAGAGCGGCCAGGTCGGACGGGTAGGTCGGCAGGATGTAGTAGCCGTAGCAGGCGGCGGCGCAGGAAACCACGAGGCCCGGGGGAACGCCGATGGAGAGGGCGACCGGAACGATGGTTGCGACGGCGGCAGCCTGAGAGTTCACGAGCTTGGACGTAAGGATCAGGACGAGAGCGTAGGCCCAGGGATACTGGCGAACGATTTCGGTCATGACGGCCTTGAGGTCGGCAAGGTGAGCGGCAAACATCGTGTCAGCCATCCAGGCCACGCCGAACACGGCGGTGATGGCGACGCAGCCGGCGGAGAAGACCGGGGTCTTGCCGATGCTGGAAGCGCGGGTCTTGCAGAAGATCACGATGAAGGCACCGCAGGCAAGCATGAACATCTGGATGATCAGCGTCATGGAGAGGGCCTTCTTGCCGATGATCGGGCGAAGTTCAGGGAACATGCCGAAGACGGCGACGGCAGCAACCGTGGCGAGGAAGATCCAGAGGGAGGCCCACTGTTCGGGACGGAAGGTCTTGCCGATGAGGGTCGTCGTTTCGCCGTAGACGTACTTGCGCTGTTCGGGATCGGCGATGAGCTTCTGGAATTCTTCGTCCTTGTCGAGGTCCTTGCCGCGGAACATGGAGAAGACGGAGATCGCGAAGAGGCCGACGAGGGCGCCCGGGATCGTGATGCTGAAGAGCTGGATGAAGCCGAAGGCCTTGCCACCAACCTGGTAGCCGTCACAGAGGGCGATCATCGACACGGCGGCAACAGCGGCCGGCGAGCAGATGATGGACATCTGGGAGGCGATGGTGGAAGCGGCCATCGGGCGTTCCGGACGGATGCCGTTCTTGATGGCGACGTCGTAGATAATCGGGAGCATCGTGTACACAACGTGGCCCGTGCCGCAGAGAAGGGCGAGGAACCAGCAGAGGTACGGAGCGAGGAAGCAGACCGCGCGCGGGTGCTTGCGGAGCATCTTTTCTGCGATCTGAAGGAGGCAGTCGAGGCCGCCGGCAGCCTGGAGGGCGGCGGAGGCGCAGATCACGGACAGAATCGTCAGGATGACGTCGACCGGGGGTTTGCCCGGCTTCAGATGGAAGCCGAAGACGAGGATGATGAGGCCGATGCCGCCAATGAGGCCGAGGGCCATGCCGCCCTTGCGGGCGCCGTAGAAGAGGGCAACCAGAACGATGACCAGTTGCGCCCAGAAGTCAAAACCGAGCATGTTAATTCTCGCAGTCAAGTTGTGAGGACATTGCTAATTGTGTCGATTCTTCTACCTCTGGGGGGATAATTCTGATCTTCTTTTGACCTATGGACATAAATCGGGGGGATCTCCCTTTTTCTTTACAGAAAAATCTTGTTACTGATGGTGTAAACCCCTAGGGCGGTTCCCTTATCCTGTCGCACAAGGGTGATTTTCTCATGGGTTTCCCTAGCGGGAGAAGGAATGTGGAAAACGGGGGAGCAATTGTAAGAAGGGGTGTCGAACGTCGAGGCAGGGTTGCGGCGCGTGACTTCTCCGCCCGTTTTCGCCTTCAGATGATTTGGATTTGGGTTAACCCTAACCTCTAAAAGGGTATTCCCAAAGTGAAAGGGCGTCCTTTCGTATGAAAGGACGCCCTTGTGACTTCAGTTAGTCAGTGAGCCGGAGATCAGGCCTTCTTGCAGGCGATCGTGACAGGCTTGAGCTGCTGGAAGAAGTCGTTGCCCTTGTCGTCGACCAGGATGAAGGCCGGGAAGTTTTCGACGCGGATCTGGTAGACGGCTTCCATGCCGAGTTCCGGATACTCGATGCATTCGATGCTCTTGATGCAGTCGCTCGAGAGCACGGCAGCGACGCCGCCGATGGTGCCGAGGTAGAAGCCGCCGTGCTTCTTGCAGGCGTCGGTGACGACCTGGGTGCGGTTGCCCTTGGCGATCATGACCATGGAGCCCCCGGCAGCCTGGAACGGATCAACGTACGGGTCCATGCGGTTGGCGGTTGTCGGGCCCATGGAGCCGCAGGCGTAGCCTTCCGGCGTCTTGGCGGGACCGGCGTAGAGGACTGGATGGTTCTTGATGTAGTCGGGCAGGCCTTCGCCGCGGTCAAGGCGTTCCTTGATGCGGGCGTGGGCGATGTCGCGGGCCACGATGATCGTGCCGTTGAGCAGCAGGCGCGTGGAGACGGGGTACTTCGTCAGGTCGGCGAGAACTTCCTTCATCGGGCGGTTCAGGTCGATGGTGACGCCGCCGGCTTCACCCGGCTTGCGGAGTTCTTCGGGGATCAGGCGGGCGGGATTGTCGTCGAGCTTTTCAACCCAGATGCCTTCTTCGTTGATCTTGCACTTAATGTTGCGGTCGGCGGAGCAGGAGACGCCCATGCCGATCGGGCAGGAGGCGCCGTGGCGCGGCAGGCGGATGACGCGGATGTCGTGGGCCATGTACTTGCCGCCGAACTGGGCGCCGAGGCCGATCTTCCAGGCTTCTTCGAGGAGCTGCTGTTCGAGCTCGACGTCGCGGAAGGCGCGGCCGGTTTCGTCGCCGGTGGTGGGCAGACCGTCATAGTAGTGGCAGGAGGCGAGCTTCACCGTGAGCATCGTGCGTTCGGCGGAGGTGCCGCCGATCACGAAGGCGATGTGGTACGGCGGGCAGGCGGCCGTGCCGAGGCTCTTCATCTTTTCGATGAGGTAGGGAACGAGCTTGGCCGGGTTGAGGACGGCCTTCGTTTCCTGATAGAGGTAGGACTTGTTGGCGGAACCGCCGCCCTTGACCACGCAGAGGAACTTGTACTCGGCGCCTTCGGTGGCTTCGATGTCGATCTGGGCGGGAAGGTTGCACTTCGTGTTCACTTCCTCGTACATCGTGAGCGGAGCGTTCTGGGACTGGCGGAGGGCTTCCTCGGTGTAGGTCTTGTAGACGCCCTTGGAAATGGCTTCTTCATCGCAGTAGCCGGTCCAGACCTGCTGGCCCTTTTCGCCGTGAACGATGGCCGTGCCCGTGTCCTGGCAGAACGGGAGGATGCCCTTGGCGGCGGTTTCGGCGTTGCGGAGGAACATCAGGGCGACGTACTTGTCGTTGGCCGTGGCTTCAGGGTCGGAGAGGATCTTGGCAACCTGTTCGTTGTGTTCGCGACGGAGCATGAAGTTCACGTCGTGGAAGGCGCGGTTGATCAGCTTGGTGAGGCCTTCGGCTTCGACCTTGAGGATCTTCTTGCCTTCGAATTCACCGACGCTGACGTGGTCCTTCGTCAGAAGATAGTATTCGGTCTTGTCTTCGCCGGTCTGGAACATGGGCGCATATTTAAATGCGGGAGTCTGAGCCATGATGTCTTTGCCTTATTCAGTAAGTGACGGCCGCAGGGGTTTGGCGGCCATGATGAGCGTCCGCCTTGTGACAAAGTTTTGCCACTGGTCCGGGCGGACGATTTCTATCACCAATTATCTACCTCCTTCTAAGGAGACTGAATAAGGAGGATGCCTTAGTTCGGGCAAGAATCAAGGATCCTTTGATAAGGAGGTAGGTTCGGGGGCGTTCTTAACGTTTCTCCATGCGCCCCTAGGAAAATCAGGCGTTCATGAGCTTGCCGCGCTCAAGCGTGAGGATGCGGTCGACGTTTGCGGCGGGGATGATGCCCTCGGCGGCCACCACGGCGATGTTGCGGGTGTCTCGTACCCACTTGGAAATACAGGTTAATACTGATGTCGCCGATTCGGCTGAAAGACAGCGGGAAGGCTCGTCAAGAAGGATGACGCGCGGCTGCTGTACGAAGAGCTGCGCGACCTCGGCGAGGCGGTACTGTTCGGGCGTGAGGACGGAGATCGGGGAGTGTGCGAGGGGCTCGAGCCTGCAGCGGGCCAGTGCGTCGGTGACGCGTTCGCCTGCATCGGGCGGAAGCTGCCAGGTGTTCTGCATGAGGCCTATCTGCAGGAACTGCGTGACCGTCATGTAGGGGGAGATGAGGCTGCGCGAAAGGGGCTGGAGCAGGGTGCCCGCGCCATCGGCACCGAAGCGCCTGGCGCCCTCGGTGAGCTCGATGCTGCCCGTGTGCCCGATCATGCCCGAGAGGGCCTTGAGAAGCGTGGTCTTTCCTGCGCCGATCACGCCCGTTACAAGATTGACCGTCGCCGCGGTGAGCGTGAGGGAGAGGTTGACGACGGCGGGAATGCCCTGATAGGCGACACTGAAGTTGGAAAGACGAAGCTGAAGCATGGCTTGAGGGTGTTTGATCACGGTGTCAGCCATGATAGGCACTTCGCCCTACGAAGAAAATCGGTCGAAAGTCGGTTTCGATTAGTCCGTTGGTATAGGTTCCGATGCGGGTGAGCCCTCATGTTCGGCCGTCCGTGCAGCTGTCGATCGAAGGAAGACCGTCTCGCAGGCCCTGACGCCGGCGGGGCGCGTTTCGACGGCGTGAATGAGCGGCACCGGACGGCGGTCGAGATAGGTGCGGGTCACGACGAGTGCGGGAGAGCCCTCGGGCACGCCGAAGAGCTTCGAGCACGCCTCGTCGAGTGCGGCGGCTTCGGCGCTCTGGTGCATGGAGCGGCAGCGCACGCCCGCATGCTCCTCGAGAAGCGCAAGGACGGAGCGCGGGCTCTGCGGCGTGAGGTATGGGATGAGGTCCCTTGCGGCGTCGCGCACCCAGAGCTCGGTGCGGGCGACGGCACGACCGTCGGATCCCTTCGTGAGCATGGTGAGCGTGATGAGCGGGGTGAGAAGCGCAAAGCCCGTGCGGGCGGCCGTGTCCTCGTCGCAGATCATGCGGCGGATGCTCAGAAGCATGCGCCCGCCTGCGTCGGCAGGGAGCGACGGGACGAGGCTGGCCGTGAATTCGGCTCCGCGTCCGTCACCCGTCACGATCGTGCCGCGGCGCGGAGAGCGCCTGATGAGCCCCAGATGGACGAGCTCCGCGAGTGCGGAGCGCACGGTGTGCCTGCTCATGCCGTAGTCGTTCATGAGCTGGGCCTCCGTGGGCAGGAGACTGCCGACGGGGAGGCGCCCCGAGAGTATGTCGCCTGCGAGCGTCTGTGCGAGGCGGCTCCAGAGAGGCGTGCGGGTGGATTTGATGGTGGTCATGCCGAGAGGGTATGAAAAAACTCCCGCCGGAGCAAGTCCCGCGGGAGTTCTTTTTGGGTCAGTATTCAGTTGGCTGAAGGAGAACTTCGCTGTCAGCCCGAGTACTGATTACTTCCACCAGTTGTTTTCGTCAGCGAGGACGTAACGCGTGGCTTCCTGGCCGTTCTCGATCAGTTCAGCGCCGATGGAGTAGTTCTTCCAGGCGGTGAGCGTGCCGCAGACGATCATGAGAAGGGCGATGAAGAGGAAGGTCTTACGAAGACCGGCGCGGTCGCCGTTGCGCTGGTCGATGATGTCCGTTTCCGGGTTCTTGGCGAAGATGTCCCACTTGACGGCGAGGCGGTACAGACCGATCATGCCGTGGAGTTCCGTGATGACGAGGAACACGAACGTGTAGATCATGCCCATGTGATGGGTGTGGACGCCGATCAGGTTCACGTCAAAGCCATGCGGGTTGCAGAGCATGGAGATGAGGTGCGGGAACACGAAGATGAAGAGGAGGAAGGCCGTGACGAGCTGAACCATCCAGAGCGTCGTGTCTTCATGACGGAGCATCTTGTAGTGAGCCTTGATGTCACGGAGCTGATGGTAGGACGTCGGGAAGCGGCGAAGGGCGCAGAAGGCGTGGATCACGACGCAGAGCGTGATGAAGCCGACGAAGACGACGTGCAGCCAAGCCTGTTCTTCAGCGAACATGAACATGCCGCCGGAGGTGTTGATCAGGTTGGCGAAGAGGTCCTTGCTGATCTGCACGGAGGACGTGAAGGCCATGTGGCAGAACAGGAAGATGCCGAGGATGACGCCCGTGACGGATTGGGCGACGTCGGCGAGAGCCGTGGACGGAGACTGACGCTTGGCGTCCTTGAGGCCTGCGCCCCAGACGTTTTCAGTCGCGGTCGGGGTGTTGGAGTACTTGACGGAATCAGGGGTAGACATTTGTCTTTCCTTTGTGAGCTTTGTTTGGTTCATGGAATCCGGGCGGATGCTTGACAGGGTCCGCGCCGGTTCTATGGGGGTCTAAGCGCCGACGAAAGCCGGCAGATCATGTCAGACCGTATGATGCGCCCTTAAGGATTGTATAAGTTTGACTTTTATCAAATGAAATGAGACTAGGCGAGTGGCTTCGAGTCCGATTTTTGGTGGTTTTGCGTAGTTATACGGAGTTGAAGCGGTCAAAAATACTCACAAATAGCAATACTCAAGGGTAAACCCGTAAAAATTATGGTCAAAAAAATCATGAAAATGGCGGGCAAAAAAAGACGGCCGGATGTCCAGCCGTCCTGAAGTGTTGAGGCGCCTTGTTAGAGGGTGCCGAAGATTCGGTCGCCTGCGTCGCCGAGGCCCGGCACGATGTAGGCGCGATCGTTGAGCTTTTCATCAAGGGCTGCAACGAAGATGTCGATGTCGGGATGGGCTTCGCTCAGAACCTTGATGCCTTCGGGGGCGGCGACGAGCGCCATGAAGTGGATCTGCTCGCCCCTGACGCCGCGTCGCTTGAGGATCTCGATGGCGTAGGCGGCGGAGTGGCCCGTTGCGATCATCGGGTCGACGACGATGTAGTTGCTGTTGGGAGCGTCGGGCAGGCGCACGAGGTATTCGACGGGTTCGTGCTGGGCGTTGCGGTAGACGCCGATGTGACCGACGCGGGCGGCGGGAAGCAGGGCGAGGAGGCCGTCGGTCATGCCGAGGCCGGCGCGCAGGACTGGAACGATGACGGGATCCTTTTCGACGAGCATGGGCGACTTGGTCGCGCAGATCGGGGTTTCGATGTCCTCGAGCTTCGTCGGGAAGTCGCGGGTGACTTCGTAGCCCATCAGGAGCGCGATTTCATGGAGCAGCGTGCGGAAGTCCTGCGTGCCGGTGTTTTTGTCGCGCATCAGGGAGAGCTTGTGCTCGATGAGGGGATGGTCGACGATGTGAAGACGGGGAAAGCGGGAATCGGTACGCATGAAATGTTGCCTCAGTCGTGTTGGCCGCCGTCCGGTCGGACGGGGCGTGGGCGGAGCGTGGGAAGGGCGGGTGCGCTTCGGGAGGCGCTCCGTCAGAATTAGCCTAACCTAACACTATAGTATTGGGATCCCGATCAGTCAAAGGCGTTTTGACGGAGTTTCGGGCAATTACCCTGCCTCGTCGCACTGTGCATTTGCTATGATGAACCCGAAATAGCGCCGTTCCGGCGACGCCTTGGGGGCGGAGCGCGGGACAGTTGTCCGTGAAGCGGGGCCGTGCATGCAGCGCGGCGTTCTCAGTTCGTCTTCGTCCTGCCGATCACTTCAGGCAGGACGCTTCGGAGCCCTTATGAAGATTCGTACCATTTTTCTGCTGTTCGTCCTCATTCTGATGGCGGTCTTTCTGGTCATCAACTGGACGGCGCTCTCGACCGTCACGGCCGTCAACCTGATCTACACCGAAATCCAGGCTCCGCTCGGCGTTCTCGTCGTGGGCGGTTTCGCCGCGGTGGTCTTCGTGCTGCTCGTCTACATGGTCTGGCAGCAGGCCAGCGTCACGCTTGAGCTTCGCGCCGCCTACAAGGAGGCTCGCAACGCCCGCACCGTGGCTGACGACGCCGAAAAGAGCCGCTTTGCCGAAAGCAACCGCATTCTGCTCGAGCGCATTGAAAAGCTGGAGGCCCTCATGACGGCCCGCTCCGACGAGACGCTCACCGCCGTCCGTCAGGAGGCCGTCCGTGCTGAAGAGCGCTACAAGGCTCTCTTCGACGACCAGAAGAGGGCTCAGGGCGAACTGACCGCCCAGGTTCAGACGCAGATCGGCGCCATGGAAAAGCGCGTCGTCGAGACGCTGCCCTCCGCCGTTTCCGCCGCCGTGCCGACGCAGGCTCTGGCTGAAGAAGCTGAAAAGGAAAAAGAGAATCCTTCGGCCAAGAAGAAAATACAATCTGATACCAACCGAGGGATTCCACAGATTACCGACGAACAGACCGGAAAGGAATTACTGGAACGCATCCGGAATGTAGACTTTACCGTAACCGAAGTCAGCTCCAAAAAAGGAACGGAAGCGCCTCCCCGCCTGTTCGACCTGACCTCTTTACAGGTGGAATGTAATAAAAAATTCAGCTACTCGGCCGACATGACCTTGCAGCTCATCCAGTCATTATATGAAAAGAAGGTGGCTACTTATCCGCGTGTGGATACCACTTTCCTGAGTGACGACATTTATCCCAAGTGCCCTAAAATTCTGGAGGGCTTGAAAGACTATGCCGTTTACACGACGGCATTAAGCGGAAAACCACTGATTAAATCGAAAAAAGTGTTCGATAACAGTAAGGTAACCGACCACCATGCCATCATCCCCACCGGAGTACAACCGCAGGGCCTCAGCGACATGGAAAAACGGGTGTTCGACCTGATTGCCCGCCGCTTCATCGCTGTGTTCTATCCGGATTGTAAGTTTTCTACCACGACCGTCATCGGTGAAGCAGACCAGATAGAGTTCAAGGTAACCGGAAAGCAGATTCTGGAACCCGGCTGGCGCGTAATCTTTGCTAAGGACGTTCCGGAAGAAGGGAAGGAAAACGAGGAAGAAAGCGTATTGCCCGCTTTCACCAAAGGAGAAAGCGGTCCGCATAGCCCGATGCTCAACGAGAAATGGACACAGCCGCCTCGTCCCTACACCGAAGCTACCCTGCTGCGTGCCATGGAAACTGCCGGAAAGCTGGTGGACAATGATGAACTTCGGGATGCCCTGAAAGAAAACGGTATCGGTCGCCCTTCTACCCGTGCAGCCATTATCGAGACCTTGTTCAAACGGCATTACATCCGCAAGGAACGCAAAAACCTGATTGCTACTCCTACCGGAGTGGAACTGATTCAGCTAATTCACGAAGAACTCCTGAAATCGGCCGAACTGACCGGTATCTGGGAAAAGAAATTGCGCGAAATCGAACGGAAAAGTTACGATGCAGGTACCTTCTTAGCGGAATTGAAGCAGATGGTCACCGAAATAGTTTACAGCGTACTGCGCGACAACAGCAACCGCCGTGTGACCGTTACGACTGATGACAGCCCTAAAATCCCGCTGAAAAAAGCAGCTGCCCCTAAAAACGGTGAAGAAGAGCCCAAGAAAAAAGCGGCTCCCCGCAAGCCACGGGCCAGCAAGAAAGCAGCCACTCCCGAAGCACCTAAGGAAGACAACCTGCCTGCCGATGACAGCATCTTAGGAAAAGCCTGTCCCGTATGCGGCACGGGCATCATTATCAAGGGAAAGACGGCCTACGGATGCTCCCAGTGGAAGAACGGATGTAAATTCCGCAAGCCTTTTAAAGCGTGAAATATTTCCCGCCCTATATACTAAAACAAAAATTCCTGAAGAATTCTTGTTCACAAAGCAAACAAAGAATTCTTCAAGAATTTTTATTATTAGTTTTTCAATATAACGTGATACTCTACCCCCTTCTCTGTCTGGAAGGTATATAATCCCTTATCAGACGCTGTAACAGAAACTTCCTCTCCCGAATCAGCCTCTACTTTTTGAATCACAATATCAGGACTATAAATTGTGCATTCATTCCCTGAACCAGAGACTAATGTACATTCCTGAAGTACATGTTGTTTCCATTTTAAATTAAAAGTAAAGTCCCCTACCGCACGTAACCCATCTATACACCCTTCAGGCCATGCAGCAGGTAACGCAGGCAGCAACTGAATAAAACCTTGATGACTCTGTAAAAGCATTTCTGCCATCCCAGCAGTAGCTCCGAAATTACCATCAATCTGGAAAGGAGGGTGAGAGTCGAACAAATTCTCATATACACCTCCTTTGTCGTTATCCATACTTATTACAGTCAAAGAAGAAAGACTCAGTGCAGATTTAAGCAAACGGTAAGCATGGTCTCCATCCTGAAGACGGGCCCAGCAAGCTATCTTCCATGCCCGACTCCATCCTGTTCCCAAGTCACCTCTGGATAGCAAGGTTTGCTTTGCTGCCTCAGCATATTCTGGTGTTCTATAATAAGAAATTTGATTACCCGGATAAAGAGCAATTAAATTAGAAAGATGACGATGCTGGTTTCCTAAAGTATCCAGTTGCCAAGTATCATATTTCCATTCTTTTATTTGTCCCCATGAGCCAATTGTAAGTCCATTATCCAAACGAGCAAATTTGTCCTTCAATTCTTTCTCAAAAGCCTCATTCTGTTGTATTCCCTTTTGGTGGAAAACTTGTAAGGCCTGAGTTGTTTCACTAAACAGTTGCCAGATTAACTGCTGGGCATACGATACACCATCCTCCCACGGTCCTTGTTCCGGTGACCACTCATCAGGAGCAACCAATTTGCCATTTTCATCTTCTTTCAAACGATCAAACCAATACTCACAAGTAAGCTGCATAACAGGAAATGCTTTTTCAACCAAAAAGTTCACATCCTGTGTATAAAGATAATGTTGCCATAAATGCATGCAATACCAGGCATTAGCTGGCCGATTTATATTCCAGTCCGTATAGCCAAAAATATTGCTTTGGGTTTTAATTGCCCATCCTCTAAGTCCTTCTTCCTGAGCAACCTTCTGCCAGCTTCCATCCGATTTAAGAGCTTCTTTAAAAATATAATTCAAGAAAGGAGCATGGCATTCGGACAAATTACAATTTTCAACAGGCCAATAATTCATTTGTACATTAATATTACTGTGGATGTCGCACTCCCATGGAGGAGTATTATCATTATTCCATATTCCTTGCAAATTACTAGGCAAGTCCATGCCGCGCGAAGAAGCCAACATCAGATAACGGCCATACTGAAAGTAAAGCATATCCAGATAAAGACTTTCTTTATGGAATTTTACAAGTTCATCTGTAGGAATCACCGGTAAAGTTTCAGTTAAATCAAGTTTCACACGTTGAAACAAAGGACAATAATCTTTCATGTGACTCTGTTTCAACTGTTCATAACCTTTTATTGAAGCCTTACAAATCCGGTCAGATATACGAAGATGCAGTTCTTCAGATGTCTCATCTATGTAGGAAGGCGATGAAAGGCTGAAATTCGTAGCCCCCGTCAATAATAATGTCACGGCATCTGCATTCTTCACCACCAACCTGTCCCCCTCTATAAACAAGCTGCCTCCCTCATTCATAACCTTTAACTGAGCCTCGTAAGAAAGTAAATCCAGTTTATTCTGCAATAATAAGGTGGTATTATCCTTGCATCGTGTCACCCCCTCACGGCCATCCTTCAAAGTCACTGAAAAACTTAACTTTCCTTCATTGCCCAGTGTGATTAAACGGGCCACAATCATGCTATCCGGGTGACTTGCAAAATACTCACGTTCATACGTAACACCTTGCCAATCGAATGTTACACGACCTATTGCCTCATCCAATGAAAGTTCCCGATAATAATTCTCTACTTTACAAGAATCAATTCCTTCAAAATCAAGGAATACATCTCCAAAACTCTGATAAGCCCCTCGCAATTCCTGACTCCCAGACCACAAGGATTTTTCATTAAACTGTAGCTGTTCACGAGCTATTCCGCCCAAAAACATTGCCCCTAACTCTCCATTTCCAATCGGTAGAGCAGACTTCATCCAGTTTGTTGCCGGACGGTTATACCACAGCTTCATTTCAACAGTGGATTCTTGCTTGCAGGATAACATAAAAAATGTAATAACCCCGCATAAAATCGACACAAATTTTCTCATAAATATAAATTCCACAATTATTTATAATACAGTTCCTTTTACTAACAATTCTGACAAGATAGCTTCTTTCCAATCTGCAAATTTAATACGTATAAAACGCCCTGTATTTTTGCCCTTATCAAGAACTAACCGATGAGTTGTATCTGCTTTCTCAATTTGTGGATTATCACATATTGTATTCCAGCTTTCTTTATCATCCGAAATTTCTACTATATAATAAGACGGAGATTTCCCTGAAAGAAAACCGAGTTCTATCTCCTTCAATTCCAAAAACTTTTCAGTATCCAGTATCCAATAAGGTGAAGTATCTCCGTTGGCAGCTTTCCAATAAGTATCAGGATTCCCATCTGCCGCCATACCGGGTGCATGCCCCTCTTTACTGCTGCTGGCAAAAACCGGATTATTCCGGCCGAAAGTCTGTAACTCACTCATGCCCTGCTCACGTACAAAACGAACATAAGGGCGATATGATACAATTGGAGTTACTCCTTCACGATATACATTATCTCCCACAAATTCTATTTCAATTCGTGATTTTTCCAAACCGTCTGCACTTGCTTCAATCACGGTTTTCCCAGCATAATATGAACGGAAAGAGATGGCAGCCTGCCCGTCCATGATACGGATGTCACTTCCTTCTTCAAAACGAATGGATCGTCCTGTAGGAAATTCACCCGGACCTGAAATAACTTTCAAATCTACTGTAGGAGTAGAAGATACCGCTTTCCCTGAAGCATCACAAACAGTAAGCCATAGTTGTACATCATCTGTACCATCAGTCTTCACCCCCTTTATCTTACTTGCTTTTAACTTTAAACGTGCAGGATTATCTTTCCCCGGCCATTCAGGAGGTGCAATACCCGCATATTCATTCCGATACCAATACCAGGAACGTTTCGGAATACGGAAATAGTCCACAATCCCCATTTTTCCCAACGCACTTCCAGCAATACTACCATGGTCAAATCCACACCAGATAGCCTGTCCACTGCGCCATGAACGTCCTTTCCAACCTTCATCACGTTGTAAGTCACTCCATCCAGGAACGTATTCACCCGGACGGTCAGCCGTTACACTTCCATATTCTGACACCAGATTAGGAATACCCGGATTTTGAAAATCAGGCTGTGTGGCACCATCTCCATTATATCCGGCAAGGTCTCCAATACGGTCAATTCTTTCATCGGCTAAAGGACGTTGTGCTCCTCCCACGGCAGCTGGTCTTGTAGCATCCAGTTGATGAGCCAAATCCACCATCCGCTTCAGTAACCTACGTACTCCCGTCATTGCTTCCGGGGCAGAAAAGAATGCTTCATTGCACATACTCCATGCCACAATGGAAGGATGATTACGATGAATACGTATCATTTCACGCAATTGCTGCAAAGCACTCTCCTCAAAAGCCTGCTCATACTTTTTTTCTACAGGATAGGCGCTGCTGTTCCAATAGCCATCCGGCTTAAATCCTCCAATTCCCCAAAATGGAGCTTCCGACCAGAATAAAAGTCCTGTTTCATCACATGCTTGTGAAAAAGCTGGCGCATGAGGGTAATGCGATCCTCGAATTAAATTAAAACCAGCCTCTTTTATCATATTTACATCCCTGTACATTGCAGCTTCAGTTACAGCATCTCCCCAACCGGCCTGATCCTGATGTACATTGGCTCCTCTAATATAAAAATGATGTCCATTCAAGAAAAATCCTTTATCAGCCGTCCATTCAAACCAGCGAAAGCCAAAAGAAGTTTCCAAAGAATCAATCAATCTATCATTGTGATATACCAAACTTACAGCTGTATATAAATTCGGATGCTGCGGGCTCCATAAAGCCGGATAATCAACCGGTTTAGTCAACTGCATAAATATTTTCTTTCCACCGGCAGCCACCGTTTCCGTAGTCTCTACTGTGGCTACATTCTTTCCATTACAATCCAGAATCCTAGTTTGCAAACGATAAATTCCACTCTTATTACTCTCATTGCATATTTCCGTTTCAATCTTTACTCTTGAATAACGTCCTTGCTGTTCTGCCAAATCAGGAGTTGTGATAAACATACCATACCAGGAAATATAGCAATATCCTTTTTTCACCAGACGCACATTTCTATAAATACCTCCACTAAACACATGCTCCCCAGCTCTCGGAGCCACATCCGGTTTCCATAAATTGTTCACTCTTACAGCTATCAGGTTCTTTCCCTTTTTTATCCATGGAGAAATATCTACAGAAAACCCCGTATATCCTCCCACATGTTTCCCTGCCATTCTTCCATTGACAAAAACCTCAGCTTCCTGAAACACCCCGTCAAACTCCAGAAAAAGTTTCCTCTTCAAATCTGCCGCACTTAACTGGATCTGTTTCCTATACCATCCATAGCCAACATAAAAGTCTTTCGACATAAAATAAGGGATACTGAAAGAATGAGGAAGTCCTACATTCTCCCAAGAAGTATCATCAAAATCTTCTTGTTCTGCATGCTCATGATCTCCTTTGGAGTATTTCCAACATGAATTTATTAAAAGTTCCTCACGAGGCAAATCCTTCGCATATAAAGTACACGCACATATCCATATCAAAAGACATGAGAATATTCTAAAGTCCTTCATAAAATTCATAAATTTTACTGATAATACATTCCATTAACTATTTCACCCAATTCATATATTGGCAATCTTTATATATACTTTCATTGGTAAAAGGCCATACCTTTTCAATCAGCAATACATCCTTTAACCGATTCAGTTTATCTGCTGATTTTCCACTTTCAGCTATTGGAAGATATTCCGAATGTTCCATTGATCCCACTCCTCCTAATATAACAACATCCAGTAAATGTCCGGCATCGTCTATAGACTGAGAATACTCTTGCTCTGACAAATGATTCAAATTCACAGCCAACCCCATGTTAGCACTTACACCAATTTGCTGTAACATTTGTTTTTGCTGCTTTACGTCTGCAGCTATTCTAAAACGAGTATTAGTCAATAAAATTTTAAGTTGTCTCTGTCCTGCATACTCTGACAAAATCTTAAACGATTCTTTCATCTTATTGTAGATCTGCTGTTCAGAGTAATTAGCTTCAATAGGAGCCTGCGTAGTAAACAGTGCTCTTTTTAGTCCTAGATGTCCCATTTTACTCAACACATCCTTATAATAATCCATACTTCTTTCATAATATACAGGAACAGCATCACATAATGTCAATCCAGGAAAATGATTAATCTCTTCAATAAAACTAACAATGACCGAAAGTCCTATCTTATCCCACCATTTTTTCTCCTCCAGCAAAGCATCCAAAGATTTATTAGCAATATATTCAGCTGTTACACACACACCACCAAATGCATCAAAAAAGCAATCGACTCCTGAAACAGCTTTTCGTATATCTTTTTCATAACGCTCCAAGGTCAAAATATGATTTTCGTTAACCGGTAAAACTTTTTTATCGACTGTTACATCCAATTGCTTATTTACACACCTTTCACGCATTGCCATATAAACATCATCCCATTCCAGTATTGAACAATCCAATAACCTGAAATTCTTCCCATAAGACCAGTTAGAGTTTTCCGAAATAGAATCAATAAAACAAATATTATAATATGCCCTCATTTCATCTGGACACTGATTCTTATAAGCACAAGGAATTAACAATGAATGTTTTCCGTATAGCAACTGCAATTTCTTACTTATTCTATTTAAGTCATCTTTTGTACGCTGAAAAGCTGACTTCTGAATATCAAAAGTCCAATAACCAGAATCAAAGCCACTGCGCAAATCTGCAGCTATATCAAGTGACTGTAGCGTATACCACTCATTTTGGCGCGCCAAAGCCTTATCATCCATTTGCAAAACAGCCCTCCCATCAACAGCCACTCCATCAAAATAATCAAAAAAAGTAGGCATTGTCCTAATTACCTCTTTCAGGTACATCATATTATCGGTAGCCAAGTAGGAACCTGTTACGGGTGAAACCTGATTTATTTTTCTCATCACATTTATTTTTTCATTTTTCACCGTTACATCAAACAGACGAATATCCCCTCCATAGATATGTGATTCATCATCTTTACCTTCTACTTCTCCCTTCATCTCATGAGGCCAATACCCGGCACAACTGAAAAGCTTATTTCCTGTAGAAAGTTCATTTATTGTTTCTATATCACCTATATGTGATTCTATTTTAAATGGAAGACTTTTCAACGTATTATTATACACAGCAAGCCGATATTTTCCTTTACCTAAATAGTTTACTATATACCCTAAATCTTTACCTACCGAAAATAAATTTACAGATGAAAATAATTCATCCAAGATTGTTTCAAAATGGCTCAACAGACGATAAGGACGCTCCAAATAAGTATTAAACTCCCCTCTATGCCAACTAGAAGGAGGTTGTACTCGATAAGGTTGAGAATTTAAACCAAACTCTGTCAATGACAGAATTACCCGTCCCTTTCCTACTGGAATACACCAAACCGTAGGAAATTTTCCCACCTTAGCCATGATTTGCGCATTCTCAGGCAAATCAGCCTTATATAGTCTAAATGCAGCCTGCTCAACGATTTGTTCATTTCCTACTTTCACTTTAGTTCCTGCCGGGAACAAAGTATTTTTCTCTATAATTTTCCATTCCGGCCAAAAACGAGCAGCATTTTTAGCCGTAACCACAAAGGTTCCTCCTTGTAATACATAATCATTTATTTTATCAGTCAATTCTCTTCCTCCACTAAACAAATCACCAGCAGCTACTATCACTGGATATTGCTTCATTGTTTCTACACGAGCATCACTCAATAACGCGTCTACATTCTCACCGTAAGGAGTTGCGCACATGGCCCCAGTTTCATCATAAAAAAATCCACTTCGCTCATAATGTGGATAAAACATGCTGACAAGAGCATCCGTCAAATAATCTCCTGAGGAATATGGCATACCATTCCAAACGCGAAATGAAGCTGCAATATGAGAAGCAGGCATCCAACCTGAATAAAAATCATTCAATAAAGCAATCTGAGTAACCATAACTCCAGGCTGCCCATATTTATGTACAAAATCCACGCAATCATTATGCATTATCCCAATGGGAGAAAGTTTTCCACGATTAGTGGCCCAAGCTCCTTCACACCATCCATGTTCCATACTCAAAATTGTAGAATTATACATATATTGAGTATAATAAGAACGCTTCATAAGCGACAAACTTCCACCATTTTTAAACCCATTTTTATCATCATAAATTTTGCATCCCCATGAATCAAAAACAGATACATCACCATACCACAATATGCCATATTGCTTCCCTGCTCCCCTTAAATGCATGTATTGTACCTGTCCGTTAGTTATCTTATTCTGAGTCTCCGAACCAGCCAGCATAGTATATCCTTCTTTTAAAATGGGATGCCAATACCAAAGTACACTTAATGCACTGCACCAGTTTCCTAAATCACTTGCTACCCGATCAAAATAAGGTTGTGAAGCCAAGTATTGCTGTTTTTTATCAGGTATATAAGGTTCTATAATATGCCGATATGTAAAATTAAAACGTCCATCTTGTTCTCCTACATCAAAACCCGTGAACTTATTTCCTATATACCTCTGAATCTGATCTATCTGCCACTTCGGAACAATACATTCTCCAAATCCACCATATACAGGCATAGCAGATCCCGGTCCATATCCACCTATATTATGCACAAAGAAATTATTCTTCGACATAAATTGCAATCTCCGAGTGAAGTTCTTATCACACATCAATGAAAGTCCTGGCCTATATACATCACCTTTTACCTCAGCTACCTCTGTTGAATCTATAGGGGTGTTACGCCCCACTACAAACTGGGTCTTATTGCCAAAATCTTTCCACGATAGCGAGGGATAAGGCCTTCTATAATATTCAGGATAATCTTTCGGCTCTACCAAATAAGGATATATTGCAGGGGTTATTGTCAAACTTTGAGAATAGTTTGTCTTACACGTTTCCTTTTGTTCTATGGTTTCAGCAGCATACCCTTCAATACTGACAATCGGTAAAAAAGAAGAAAGCAGATATAAAATATAACGGTATCTCATAACACTATATAAAAAACAAATCAACACACTAGCTAAGAGAAATGTAATAAATAGCTTATCACATTTCTCTATAAACCTATAACAAATTAGAAGCCGCCACTCCAGATATAAGATATGGACAAATCATCTATCAATAAATTCATATTATCTAATTTTGATTCTATTGTAAGATTAAATGTGTCTCCTACCTTAATTAATCCCGTTTTATAACTAAACTTTGTCCATTCCCCAACATTAGAATAGACTTCATTTGTTCCAAAAGTTGAATACACATTAAAACTTCCATTTTCTTTTCGAGCCATAAAGCTTATCACATAATAACCATCATACAAAGCACCTCCCCAATCATGAAGAATCTGTAACTTACCTTCTTTTATTATTAATTGCTTTGAGCCCGAATATGCTTCCCCCGCTACGACTATAGGGCTTCCCTCCGTATAATATTGTGTACGTTCAGCTATTTCAGTCCAAGGTTGTATTACATAACCATCCTCATATTTTTCATAATTATCCAAACATAAATAAGCTTTGTTTCCAGTAGCCGAAATTCCAGTCTGTGAAATCCCATTATAATTATTTGAATAAAGTGTATATTCTGTGGGAACATCTGTAGCATCATAATCAATAAACTGATTTTCAACTACATCTGCATAAAAAACATCATTCTTATATAATTTATAAGAAGTAGCAAAACGCCCAGTTGTCCACGACAATACACATCCTCTAATATCATCTACCGAAGCTTCAAATTTTATTGGAGCACGTGGAATGATTCCATTTGGAATGCCCAAATATCCAGAATCTGAGGCATAAGTAGAAGAGCGCCATCCCATAGCATCCACTGCATAAACTCTATATTCAGTCAATGTATCAGGTGCTAAAGCATCTTCATAAGACTCTACATACAAACTATCTGCTATTACTTTTAAACCACGAACCAATGTATAAAATGCAGTTCCTTCAACCTTATCCCATTTTAAAAAGACAGAAGTATCCCCACGTGTAGCAGACAAATTCTCTGGTGAAGCTATTCTATTAATAGCATAATCTTCTTCATTACAACCAACATATACAAAGGTTCCAATAAACACAAAAACTATAAATAACAACTGTTTCATAATAAATTAATTTTATTAATACCCAGGATTATTAGGAGAAAGATTTGGATTTGCATCAATAGCACTTTGCGGAATAGGCCAAAGTTCATTCTTTCCAGAAACAAACACTTTATGAGATCCAAAATCATATTTTTCATCCGATGTGATTCCATTTATCACTTGATCAGCAATACCCCAACGACGAATATCAAAATATCTTAATCCTTCAAAAGCAAATTCCCACTTTCTTTCATTCTGTATCGTATTCATCATCTCAGATTGAGATTGTCCTCGAGGCACACGTGCAATACCGGCTCTATCTCTTACCTTATCTAATATGTCATAAACAGAATCGTCTATTTGTCCAAGCATTGTTTTAGCCTCTGCATACATCATTAACACATCTGTATAACGTAAAACAATAAAATCAGACTCATCTTCATTTGTCCAGTCTATTTTATCATCTTCATTCATATATCCTTTATTTATTGTTAAAGGATAATCATTTGCGCATTGAGCACTTATATTGCATACATATTCAGACGATTCATATAAAAGGCCATTAACCATTGAATAATCACCAATATAAAATGTGCTTTCAAACCTAGGGCCTCTATTCGCCCATTTTTGTTCCGGATCATAAGCTCTTGAACCCTCTTCCACTGTTTTACCATCAATTAAAGGATATGAATCTATAAATTCAGGTAATACAGAAACTGTTTCCCAAGAACCATTCATACTGGCTTCTGGCAGTCCTGGTAACTTACTACCAAACGTTGTATTAAAGGTGCTTCCCTGTTTATATCCTCCCGCAGTATATTTTAAGGCAAATAAAATCTCTTTATTATCTTCATTTGAATTTGAGAAAATGTCTTTATAATTATCCAAGAAACCAATTTCAGATGGATTTTGCTTTTCCAATTCCATTAATTCCAATGCACTCTTAATTGTATTCTCATAATCCTCTGCATATAAATAAGCTCTTACCTTCATTCCAATTGCAGCTTGTTTTGTTGCAATCCCTTCACGAGAATCATAAGGAGTAACTTCTAAGTTTGTTGCAGCCAATGTAAGATCTGGAATTATAATTTTTTCCATAATCTCTGAAAAAGGACTTCTTGGCAATTTTGATTCCTCAGGAGTATAAATCTTATCAACCAAAGGAACATCACCCCATAAACTTGTCAAACGAATATAACATAAAGCCCTTACAAAACCTATTTGCCCTGTTACATACTTTACAAAATCCTCATCAAAATTATCAGCTTTTGCCTCTATTTCTGCCTTAATTGTATTCGCCCATGAAATTGCATAGTACAAATTTTTATACACAAGATCTACATTTCCAGTCACTGCATTTAATTCTCCTCGTGAAATATCAAACCAAGGTTGTGTCCAACTGTTCTTCCACATACAAACATCCGCACAAACCTCCCAATACAGATTCCCAAAATATGCACCTCCAACAGCATCTGCATCCGTAGGCCGAAGTATTGCATAAAGCCCTGTTATAGCCTGATTAAAATCCTCTTGAGTATTAAAAAATGTCTCTTTTGCCAAAGAATCCTCCGGTTCCAACTCAATCCAATCATTGCAACTATAAAAGAAGCATGACATAAAACCCAGTACTAATAAATATATCTTTTTCATATTTCAATTCTATTTAAAAAGTCAAATCAATACCCATTTTGAATGTCGTAGCTTGAGGAATTCCTCCACGTTCTCCACTACTATTAGACCGTTCTGGATCAAATCCCTTATATCCTTTCTTTGTCCAAGTAAATAAATTTGATGCAGAAGCATACACCCTCAAACGGCTTGCTCTCAGTCTCTTACATATATTCTGTGGAAAAGTATAGCTAAATACTAAATTTTTCAAACGCAGATATGTTCTATCCATCAGAAAATATGTATTGGCATAAGTATTATTAGGACCATTATCTACCCACACTCTCGGTACAGTTTCACTAGGATGTTCAGGTGTCCAACGCTGTACCCAAAATTGTCCAAAATTGGAACCTTGGAAAGTTGGTGTATAATATTCGCAAGTTCCATAAGAATATGCGTCAGCAATCCCCTGAAAATCAACACTCAAATCGAATCCTTTATATCCAAATGACAAATTTGCCCCAAAAGTCCAAGAAGGATACTCAGTTCCTAAAATTTGCCTATCGTAAGCATCAATAGTTCCGTCAGGAGTCCCGTCAGGACCGCTAAAATCTTCAAAAATAAGATCTCCAGGACCAGCCCCACTCACATGAGGGCTATTATCTACTTCTTCTTGTGTTTGATAGATTTTTCCAGTCCACTTCACTAAATAATATGAATTGATAGGATTATCACGTGTAGTTATTTGATTTCCATTTATATGCCTATCTGCTTCACCAACCAATGTTGGATCTAACGAAATAACTTTATTTCGTATATATGAAGTATTTCCACTTATTGACATATTAAAATTATTAAATCTTTTTTGGTAAGTGGCCATAAATTCAAAACCATTATTTTGCACCTGAGCAAGATTAGTCATTACCGAGCTAAAACCCGTTTCATAAGGTAATGGAGTATTAAATAAAATATCCTTTGTTTTACGAATAAAATAATCTCCTTCAAAAATCAATTCTGAATCCAAAAGATGTAAATTAAAGCCTAAGTTTGTTACATTCGTCGTTTCCCAATGCAAATCAGGATTTCCATAGCTAGATGGCGTAACCCCTGTTTCTACAGTTTTTCCCCACACATAATTTGCATTATAAGCTATCTTTGCCATATAAGGAAAATTATCTCCACCATACTGATTTCCCAATTGCCCCCATGAAGCTCTTAACTTAAAAAAGTTAATTAATGGAACATTCTTCATAAAATCCTCCTGAGTTAACACCCATCCAGCAGAAAATGAAGGGAAAACACCATATTTATAGTTAGAGCCAAATCTAGAAGAACCATCACGTCGGATATTAAATTCAAATAAATATTTATCAGCATAGTCATAATTAATACGACCAAACTGAGACAAAATTGCATATTTAGATAAAGCACTTGAATTATCTTTCGTAGTAGGATCACCTGCACCTAAAATATGAATATAGTTAGAGATAAATTTACCACGGTATGCATCAAAATAGTTATTACTATTCTTCTCATAACTAACAGCTGCCATAGCTTTCAAGTTATGCTTGCCAAAATTCTTCTCATAATTTAATTGTACATGAGGGTTTATTCGATAGTTTCTAGAAGATGACATCTTTAGACTTGCATTCCCATAAAAATTATTTTCCAGGTCACTCATTGTACCATTGAAATAAGGATCCGCCAATAATTCCTTATAACGCCAGTTTTTTGTTGAAGGACATCCCTTCCATTCATTATAATCATAAACCTGAATATTAGCATTCAATATAGTAGTCAAATGAAGTCCTGGCAAAATATTCCAGTCCAAATAAGCAGTGCCAATAATATCATTACGAGTTTGATGTATCTCATTATATAAAAGTCCAGCCAAGGGATTACCACTTTGAACTTGTCCCGTATAAGATAAAGAATAACTATCAGGAAGAGCCAACGACCCATCATCATTATAAGCTGGATTTAAAGGAGAAGCTCTCATTATATCAAGTGCAAAGACCTCATTCACACTACCATTGGGAGTTCTTTGATTACCATAAGTATACCCCATTACAGCCCCAACGTTCAATTTTGGCAGAATTTGTGAATCTAATGTCAAGCGAGAAGTAATTCGTTCATAATTACCATCTGAAACAATAGATCCTTGATCCATATAACCTAAAGAAAAATAAAATTTAGTTTTATCGTTTCCTCCATGTGCACTAATATTATACTCTTGAGTAAAACTAGATCTAAAGATTTCGTCAAACCAATCTGTAGAACATGCCTCTCTATAAGAAGGTGTACGGTACAACTCCATTACTTCTTCAGAAAATGCAGGAGTTAATCCTGAATTGACACGTGCCTCATTCATTAAAAGCATAAAAGTCTCTGTATCTGTGACCATTTGAGGCTTACTCTGTTTGGTTATTTGAGATATAGAAAATCCAGCATTCACATTAAAAACTGCTCTATTTTCTGTGCTTCCTTTCTTTGTAGTCACAAGAATTACCCCATTAGCTGCTTGAGAACCATATATTGAGGCCGAAGCAGCATCTTTTAATACAGAAATATTCTCAATATCTGCAGGATTCACTACATCCATACTTGGCGATATAACACCATCAATTAAAATAAGAGGTGCAGTATTATTCAAGGTTCCCAATCCACGAATGGTAATTTGTGCACCATCATCTCCTGCAATACCTGAAGATTGTGCAATATGAACACCAGCAACTTTTCCAGCCAGACTTTGAGAGGCACTAGTAATTGGTTTACTTTCTAATTGTTTTGAATCCAAAGTAGCAACCGCTCCCGTTAAATTTACTTTCTTTTGAGTTCCATAACCTACCACTACAACTTCATCCAAAACCTCTGTATCTTCTGCTAATACAACCTTGACAAAAGTTTGCCCTTTCAATGCAACTTCTTTTGTTTCATATCCAATAAATGAAATTATTAAATTCTTTGCAGATTCATCCTTTAGTATAAAAAAACCATTCAAGTCAGTAATTGTACCTAAAGATGTATTTTTTATTTTTACACTAGCGCCAATGATTGGCTCTCCATTCACATCGACAACTTGCCCTTTTACTTCTGAACTTTGTTTTATTAAATTTATTTCATTATAAGATAAAGATTCAGAAGCCAAAAGGTAATCATGCCGTATCATAAGACCTTCCAACATTATCATAGAAAGGAATATACCAATTCTATTCAAAAGCAAACATTTTTTGTTTCTCATATAAACCATAGTTTAAGTTACAAAGCAACCAAATTAAATTTCACACATCATATTATTCATGCATTCTTTATATATGCAGTCATAACATTAATCAGCATTTTATGTCTGCGTAATTGAAGATGACATTACACTTTTTCTAAGCCATTGAAATCTGTTCATAACAATATTAAATTAATAGGTTCAAAAATAAAAAACATGTTTTTCTAGGCACAAAAGTAGAATGTATAAGCTCCCAAATGAGGAAGAAATCCGTCAAAAACAGGTAATAATAGGTTTTCAGCGTAAAAAGAGAAACATTCACCCTTTATGAGAAGTATCTTCTAATAAGGATAGTTGCATCACATATTGTTTGGGGGATATGTTCATTTTTTTCTTAAACGCATCACGGAAACTCTTTATATCATTAAAACCACATTTTACACAAACTGAACTTACATTAGTTTCACCTCCATTAAATAGTTGGACGGCCTTAAAAACTTTATATTCATTAATAAAATCCATTCCGCTCATTCCTGTCACAGATTTAATCTTACGGTAAAAAGATGAATGACTCATACCTAACTTCTCAGCCATAAAAACCACTCCAAGATTTGGATTCATTAAATGCTCATCAATAGTCTCCTTGCATTTTAATAAAAAACGCTGTTCCTCTTTCGTATAGTTTTTTTCTGACTTCGCCAAAGCATTTGCCATTACAACAGACTCCGTACGAGCCAATAAATAATCTATTCTATTACGTAAAAATTTCAATGAAACAGGCTTCGTCAAATAAGCATCCGCACCACTATCAAAAGCTACAATTTGATCCTCCTCAGCAATTTTCGCCGTTAACATGATTATCGGGATATGGGCCAATTCTTTATCTTCCTTCAAGGCTTCCAGAAAAGCCATTCCGTCCATTTTCGGCATCATTACATCACATACAATAAGGTCTGGAAGTTCTTTCCTTACCACAGTCAGTCCATCCATTCCATTATTCGCTTTCAATATCCTAAAATCTTCAATTAAGGAACGTTCCATCAGTTCTAAAATTTCAGGTTCATCATCTATTAATAAAAGTGTATGAGTAGCTGTTGGCGACATAGGTTGCGCATTAAGAAGTAAAGATTTTTCTTTTTCCACATCCGGTAAAACCTCCACTTCTTCTACCTTCTCCTCTTTATTTTCATCTTTCAAGGGAATAGAAAACATAAATTTTGACCCTTTCCCGAACTCACTTTCTAAATGTACTTCACCTCCATGTAATTCAACCAAATATTTTACAAAGGAAAGCCCAATACCATCTCCCATTGCAATCGATTGAGAAGAATCTACCTGAAAAAAACGCTCAAACACCATATCCTGAAATTCTTTCTCTATACCAATACCATTATCCTCAACTGAAAACATTACATTTTCTGATGTCTCATCAATAACAAGAACCACTTTACCACCTTCCGGAGTATATTTAAATGCATTTGAAACTAGATTAGTAAGAATTATTTCTAATTTTTCTGCATCAAAATTCAATCGAATAATAGTTTTTGCTGGTAAAAAATGAAAAATAATATTTTTTTGCTGACATAGAGATTCGTAGTCTGGTACAAGATCTTTGCAAAAAGATACGACATTCTGTGTATGTAAATCCAACTTCAGTTTTCCTTGCTCTAACTTTCTTAGATCAATCATGCGAGTAACTAATTTACTTAGCTTCATAGCATTACGATACATATTCATCAAATATGTACGAGGAACTGATACTATCCGTTTTTTTTCAGTCATTAATTCCTCTAATGGAGCTGTAATCAGAAATATAGGCGTACGTAATTCATGCGTAATATTCGTATAAAACCGTAATTTTGCTTCATTAATATTACGAGCTGTTTCTTTTTCTATCTCTTTTAATTGAACAAGGTGCTTAATATTCAATTCATGTTTATAAAACCAGAAGGCAGTTGCAATAGCTCCAGATAAGAGCAATATCCACAAGCACCAAGCCCACCCCGTTTGCCACCAAGGAGGAGTGATGACAATATATAAACAAGACATTTTATCACTCCATTTTCCAGAACTGTCCGTCGATTTAACATAAAATACATATTTTCCTGGAGGTACATTTGTATAGGAGACTTGCCGTTTCGTCCCAATCTTCTGCCAACCTTTTTCAAACCCTTTCATATAACACGAGAAACGGACTTTATCTGGGGTCAACATCTCTGGCACTGAAAAAAATAAAGTAAAGAAATTCTGATTATAAGCTAAAGAAACGCTTTTCCCCTCCATACCTAGCAAATGAACTTTACTACCTGAATGATTCAATAACTCCAATTCTGTAAAATAAACAGGACTAGTCTGATGCGTATAAACAATCTTTTGGGGTTCAAACCAAACAAGACCTTTTGTAGCGCCCATATACACAAACCGATTATCTTGTGCACAAGCATGATAATTAAATTGTCCAGCCCACAGATTATCCATTTTCCCAAAATGAACAAAAGAATCATGTTTCGGATCATATTTATATAAGCCATTATAAGTGCCTAACCATAAACACCCCACACCGTCTTCTTCTATACTCACCACTTTGTTATTTTGAAGTTCGATACGCTCCGCATAAGATATTATTTTCCCTTTCTGCTCGTCCATCCGATATAGTCCGGCAGACTCCGTTGATAACCATATAGAATGATTAGAATCCATAAACATATAGCGGATAAAATTAGAAGGAAGTGATACTTTCTCCGATTTTTCATGGTAATGCATACATATCTTTCTTGTTTTCCGATCCAATTTATATAATCCCGTATGCGTAGAACTAATCCATACAAAATCGCCATCAAATAAAATGGAAGATGCACTATAAACTCCATCAACCAATGTAAAAGATTCTGTCTTAGGATTAAATAAATAAACTACAGAACCTATAATCCATATATTCCCATCATTGCCCTGTTGAATATCCCACACCTGATTTGCATTATAAATCTTATCGATAGAAAAAAGATCATAATTTTTAAAAGTATGAGTAGTACGTGAAAAACGGCATAATCCCTTCTCATAAACTGCCATCCATATATACTGGGAATCTGCACATATAGACAAAATATTATTCCCCGAAATAGTACTATTCTGTTGAGAATAAACAGTCAATGAACCAGACTTTTTATCATATATATTTAAGCCACCTCCATCTAACCCTAAATACAGTTTATCTCCATCCGGATAAATTGCAGTCACAATATCATGGGATAAGCCTTCTTCATTCTTGGTCAAAGTATAAAACCAATCGTAATAAGATGAGTAAAAATTTACACCTCCACGATAAGTTCCTATCCATAAGCAATCTCTCCTGTCAACAAACAAAGCGTGAACTGCATCACTGCTTATATTCGAATTTTGAGATGTATAATTTACTATTTCTCCATCCTTTAACTCCACTATTCCTCCACCATCCAGACCCAATAATACCTTATCCTGATAATCCACAATTGCTTTTATATCTTTCAACGCAAAAGATTCTTCCACAATCTCTGCCAATTCGGAATTTATTTTAAAGGCCCTACCTGCATATCCAATCCCCGCACCCACATAAACAGTTTTCTGATTCTGACTATAATACATCATACAGCCACTTAGAATATGTTTATCTAACAATTTCTGGTTTACGATAGCTTGTTTTTGGGCATCAATCAAAAATAAACCTTCTGTACTATAGGCCAAAAATAGATTTTCCTTATAATTTGCAATAGCTTGCCAAGACATTTTTTTTCCATATACACAAGGTATAAAAACATATCCTTCTTTTTGAACCCAAATCTCATCCATAGTTGTTAAAACAAAGACAAGACCATTACAACAAATAATATTACGAATAGCTACGTCTATTCTTTTTTTCTCACCAGATGGAGACAAATAAACACAATCATAAAACAGATCTTCTTTCTGGGAATAACAAGAAAGTCCATTGGTTGTTCCTACCCATAAATAATCACCAACTGACAACAATGCTTCCACATGATTATCCACTATAGAATTAGAAGTATTCTTATCATGCCTATAAATAACGAACTCAGCCCCATCAAATCGACATAAGCCATTAAAAGTTCCCAACCACATAAATCCCCGACTATCCTGTGTAAAACATTTTACAGTATTATCCGGTAATCCATTTGAGGTATCTAAAATTTTAAAATCTTTTGCACAAAGAGAAACTGTAAAGAAATCTAGAAGTATAAAAAATAACAGTTCAATAAAATGTTTTTTTACAGCATTATTCATAGCATACACCTTTTTTGTTTACACAAAAATACGAATTAGCCAATCAAAAAAAGGTGGAAAATCGTCAAATATAGGAAGAAATTCGATATTATCAATTCAAATTCCAAGCTTCAGACATAAGCTTCAATACACATAAAACTTTATTACCGTACAATAGAGACATAAAAATATTACTCGACCAATGAATTAACAACGGTCGAGTAATTCTGCACACAATCCCTAATTAAAAGGGGGATTTATACATCCTATCATATTTACTAATATATTTCCATACTACCTCACAAACTTATTTCCAAGCCACCTTCTCACGGGTTCATCATAGAGCTTCAGACACAAGTATGCCAATGCAATACTTCCGAAATATACGACAGCTGCCACCGGCCAAGTGTCTTCCAACGTATACAACTGTTTCTCAATAAGCCATGAATAGAATACATACATAATAGGATAGTGAATGGCATAAAGCGGATAAGATATATCTCCCAGGAACTTACAGATAGCGGTCGACTGCTTGTCTGTCGTCTTGCCGGATGCCCCCATACACACCAATAGAGGAAATACCACCGCAATGCATATCATCTCGAACACGCCATTCAAGCATACAGGTGACTTACCTTCGATATAAGGCACACAGAAAAGTCCCAACAGGATAATGCTGCAAATCCAGAATGCGCCTCGAATCTTGAACGGACAGAAATTTCTTGAAATCAGCATACCTAACGTGAAAGGAAACAGCATTCTCAGCATGCCTCCCCAAAAGTTCAGCCCATCGAGCGTCCAGCCCACTCCTATCATGCCATAACCTACCACATCAAACAAAGCAAACCAGGAAAGCCCCAAACCGAGCAGTATGACCAATACTGTCAGTGCCTTATTACTTAAACGATGAATGAAAAGAGCGTAAAGTATATTACCTATATATTCAAAGAACAATGACCAGCTCGGTCCGTTCAAGGAAAACATCTCTCCGTTCCCGCGTACGTCATACCCGGCTCCCGGATAAGCCGGAATAAAGCACATTGCAAGCAAGAGTGCCAACATGACCGCGGAGGTCGCTACATGTGTACCATCCCATTTCACTCCCCCTTGCACAAAGAAAGCAATGCAACCGATTATCGCCCCCATAATAATCATCGGATGGAGTCGGATAAGTCTCCGCTTAAAGAAGCCTTTTAACGTCAAGTTCTTCTTCCACCGGTCATCGTACGCATATCCGATGACAAAACCTGAAAGTATAAAGAAGAAATCGACGGCCAGATAACCATGATTAATGACAGTAATGAGGGTACCTCCTCCAGCAAAAGAAAAACCTTCGAAAATGTGATAGAACACAACAAGCAGTGCGGCCACCCCTCTTAGCCCGTCAAGAAGTTCATAATGCGGTTTTGTATCTGCAAAAGCTGAAGATGAGATTCGATGATTCATATCGGGATAAATTAAACTGATTTATACAATACATTTATATCGCGCAAAGATAGGGAATCTCATCCATTAAAAATTTGTCCTAAATCAAATTACGGCCTTTTGCTTCGCAACCTGCTGAGGGTAGAAAGGGTGATTCCTAAATAGGATGCAATGTATTTCAGATTTACCTTTTTGCATATTTCCGGAAATTGTTTCTGAAATTCCTCATAACGCTCCTTTGCCGGCAATGACAACCTCTCTTTATGGCTCCTGTGCAACCGTCTGTATTCATTCTGATGTATGATTCTCCCCCAGTTGCATAACTCCAAGTTGGTTTCCATAAGATTTTTGAGGTCACTTATATTAATTCTGTAGGCTTCCACTTCTTCCAGCGTTTCCACATATTCCTCACTTTTTTTGTTGTAATATAATTCATCCATGCTGAAAACAATACATCCCTCTGCTCCGAACGAGGTAGTGTATTCCTCTCCATCGACCACCCAATAGGCTCTTAAGATACCCTTCTCTATAAAATAAGCATACTTACAATAAATACCTTCCTTTATAAGTTGATACCTTTTAGGGAAACTGCAAGGTGTTAAATAGGATTCAAGTTCCTTTATGGTCAAATCGGACACCGGATATTGCTTTCTGATACTCTCTATTATATTTTTCATTTATAAGACTTGGTTTTCAATAAATAAAACTTACATGCCGGACTAATCACCCAGGAAACACAACTGTATTCGTTTTTACATTTTAAGCCATCCCAATAATAGCCACGATATACTTGGAGGATAAAGTTATAAAGATTTATAGCAAAGCCGATAATTTCTATCAGGAAATTCTACCTCTCCCGACACATAATTACAAATTCCGAAAAGCATAATTCAGAACGCTTCGAAGAATTCTCTGTTTCACACTGCGGGATTTGTATTTCACAGTGTGAAATATGTATCCCACACTGTGGTTTTTGTATCCCACACTGTGAAACAGAGAATACGATTAAGCATTTACCACTTTATCTATCTGTGTTTCAAACAATTTACCTATCAGAATCGTAAAATTAGTTCTGTACCAGATTCTGCATCTTGCGAAGTATCTTCGGGAACTGCCAGAAGAAGAGCAATGTACAACAGATGGCGGCCGTAGCATCCGAAACTGCTTCGGCCATAAATACGCCTTCCACGCCACAGAAACGAGGCAGAACCAGAGCAAGAGGCACCAGCAAAATAACCTTACGCAGCAAAGCTATAAAAATAGAAATCCGTGCCTGACCAAGGGCTACAAACATATTCTGGCAAGCGCGCTGCAAACCAAAGATTGTCATTCCCGCCAAGAAGAGCGGCAGCACATGCTCTACGGTGGCAATCAACTCCGGATCGCTCGTAAATGCCGAAGCGACTACCGTAGGGAAACAAATCATCAGCAACATCAGGACAAAATTGAAAGAGAACATTACCATCAGTACAATGCGGAAACAATCTTTCACCCGCTGGCGGTCACCATGTCCGTAGTTGTAGCTGGCCACCGGCACAAAACCTTGGGCAAATCCTGTAAGTGGCACACTGACCAGCTGCATGGCACTCTGTAAAATAGCCAGGGCTCCTACGTATATATCGCCAAATTTCTCCAGACTGCCGTTCAACACAAATCCTACCAGGCTCTCTGTACTGGCCATAATGAAGGGAGATACCCCCAAAGCCAACATCCCCCCGACGATACGGCAATCGAATTTCAGGTAACATTTTTGCAAACGCAAAGAAGCACGGTCGGAACATAGAAAGCCTAACACCCACCAGGCGCTGCATGCCTGCGAAAGAATAGTGGCCAGTGCCGCTCCTTTTACGCCCATATCAAACCAGAAAATAAAAATCGGATCGAGCACGATATTCAGCAAGGCCCCAATCAAAACGGAATACATCGCAATATTGGGACGCCCCTGTGAATTGATGAACGTATTGAGTCCGGTAGAGATTTCCACAAACAAAGTACCCAGCAAGTACACTGAAAGATAATCTTCTGCGTAGGGGAGTGTAACGGCAGATGCCCCCGCAAACCGAAGGATAGGCTCCATAAACAAATAGGACACCAGCGAAGTCAGCACGGTAAACAGAATCAGCAGCATGAAACCGTTGCCTAAGAATTTCCCCGCACGCACCCGGTCGCCTTGTCCCAGTGCCATGGCAGCCAGTGGCGCACCTCCGGCTCCCACAATAGCCGAAAAAGAAGAAATCAGAATTACAATAGAGGTAGTCACTCCTACTCCCGCCAATGCATTTGTCCCGATTTCCGGTATATGACCGATATAAATACGGTCTACTATATTATATAGGAGATTGACGAACTGCGCGGCCACTGCCGGTAAAGCCATTTTGAAAATGAGAGGAAGCATCCGCTCCGTTCCCAGGCGTTCTTCGTACTGATTGTTCATTCTTGCTGCCATAGGTATTCTACAAAACGGCTGCAAAGTTACGAGTTTTTCGGGAGAGAAAGGGGAAAATGTAATTGAAAAGAAATAACCCTGCCTCCGGATTTGATTTACATCAACAAATTGGCCTTTTACAAGAAAAACATGCTATAAAACATATTTTGTAAAGAAAAAAGGCCTATATTTGCAGTGTAAAAAGAAAGGCTAAAAGAAAAAGCCAATAAAAAGTTTTCAAGGTAAATAAGGTAACAAGTACAACGGCCGGCTGGGAAGTCCGCTAAGAAGATTTAATTAAACTAACTAAAAAAGAAAGGGTAACAATTATGAAAAAGGTAAAAAACATTTTCCACAAGATTGCAAATGCAGATCCAATGATCTGGGGTTATGTAATGCTGAATGACGAAAGACGCAAATAAAACTGCGACGCTGACAAGTTCAGCATTTTAAAGACGAATCTGATAAATGCCGAAAGGCTTCTCGTAAATATTCTGACGAAAAAGCGGTTAGACTTCTAACCGCTTTTTTTATTTCCCATTTGTCCGTATCTTTGCATGAATCTCTAAACACAATGACAGATGACTCCTACCCTGATAGATACCGACAACCCCGAATTTCAGAATGCACTGAAACTCATCCAATATACCCGCCAATCGGTCTTTCTGACCGGAAAAGCGGGAACGGGTAAGTCTACATTTCTGAAATACGTCTGCCAGCATACCAAAAAGAAATATGTGGTACTGGCTCCTACGGGTATTGCGGCTATCAATGCGGGTGGCAGTACCCTGCACAGTTTTTTCAAGCTTCCGTTTCATCCGCTCCTGCCCGATGATCCGAAGTTTCAGGGGCGGAAACTGAAAGATTTTCTGAAGTATTCTTCCGACCACCGGAAACTCATTCAGAACATCGAGCTCATCATCATTGATGAAATTTCCATGGTGCGGGCCGACATCATCGACTTTATCGACAAGGTGCTTCGCACGTACTCTCATAACTTACGTGAGCCGTTCGGTGGAAAACAGCTGCTGTTAGTGGGCGACGTATTCCAACTGGAGCCGGTAGTAAAAAGTGACGAACGGGAGATTCTGAACCGTTTTTATCCGAATCCGTATTTCTTTTCGGCTAAAGTGTTCCAGGAGATGGAACTGGTATCCATCGAACTCACCAAGGTATACCGGCAAACAGACCAGGTATTCGTCAGCGTGCTCGACCATATCCGGACCAATACTGCCGGAAATGCGGATTTACAACTATTGAACACCCGTTATACGCCGACACCACCTTGCCCGGAAGAGAATGATTTGTACATCACGCTGGCCACCCGGAGGGATAATGTAGATTATATCAACGAAAAGAAACTCAACGAACTGCCAGGCGAACCGGTCACATTAAAAGGAGAAATACATGGCGAATTTCCGGAAAGCAGCCTCCCTACCCTGATGGAACTGGTCATCAAGCCGGGAGCACAGGTGATTTTCATCAAGAACGACCAGGAAAAACGCTGGGTGAACGGTACCATCGGTACGGTATCAGGCCTTTCGGAAGACGGTACCATCTATGTAATAACGGAAGACGGGAGTGAGTTCGATGTACACAAGGAAAGCTGGAGCAACATCCGCTACCGATATAACGAGACGGAAAAGAAAATAGAAGAAGAGGAATTAGGCACATTTACACAATACCCCATCCGGCTGGCCTGGGCCATCACCGTACACAAGAGTCAGGGGCTGACTTTCAACCGGGTAGTTATCGACTTTACGGGAGGAGTTTTTGCCGGAGGACAGGCTTATGTAGCCCTGAGCCGCTGCACCTCATTGGACGGCATCCAGTTGAAGCGGCAGATTTCGCACGCAGATGTGTTTGTCCGACCGGAAATTGTCAGCTTTGCGCAGCGCTTCAATGACAACCAGACATTTGAAAGGGCCATGAAGCAGGCACAGGCAGACATTCAATACGTAGCCTCTGTAAAAGCTTTCGACAAAGGCAATTTCGCCGAATTCTTAGAAGCTTTCTTTAAGGCCATCCATAGCCGATATGACATTGAGAAACCGTTGATACAGCGTTTTATCCGCCGGAAGTTAGGCATCATCAACCGGTTAAAGGAAGAAAACCGATTACTGAAGGAGCAAATGCAACAACAGCGGCTGAATTTACAGAAGTACGCCCGGGAATATTACCTGATGGGAAACGAATGCATCACTAAGGCACACGACCCGAGGGCGGCACAGGCCAACTATGACAAGGCCCTGGAGCTGTATCCGGAATATGTGGATGCCTGGGTACGAAAAGGAGTGACATTCTTTGATGAAAACCGAATGGAAGAAGCTGAAGAATGCCTGAATCGTGCCGTACAACTACGGCCACAGGACTTCAAGGCAGTATACAACCGAGGAAAACTTCGTCTGCTGACCGGAAAAACGGAAGAAGCGCTCTCCGATTTGGACAAGGCTACCAGCCTGAAGCCGCAGCATGCCGGTGCGCATGAATATTTTGCTGAAGCACTCGAAAAAAGCGGAAAGGAAATAGAAGCTGCCATTCACTATCGAATTGCAGAAGAACTGCGAAAGAAAAAGAAATAATTTTCTTATTTTTGCGTTCATACGAAGTCAAATCTTCGTAGATAACGCCATGTTACTTAAATTATATTCTAAAAACAACCGACCGGAAGACCTGCAGCGCATAGTAGACATTCTGAACGATGGAGGTATCATTATCTACCCCACAGACACGGTGTACGCATTAGGCTGTCATGCGCTGAAGGAACGCCCCATTGAGCGTATCTGCAAACTGAAAAATATCGATCCGCGCAAGAATAATTTATCCATTATCTGTTACGACCTGAGCAACATCAGCGAATATGCTCGCGTGAGTAATGCCACTTTCAAACTGATGAAACACAATCTGCCCGGTCCGTTTACCTTTATCCTGAATGCGGACAGCCGTCTGCCTAAGATTTTCCGCAACCGGAAGGAAGTGGGTATCCGTGTACCCGACAATGCCATCATCCGTGAAATCTGCCGGTTGCTCGATGCACCGATTCTGACGACCACTCTGCCATTAGAGGAAGGGGAAGACATTGAATACATCACTGAACCGGAACTGATTGACGAAAAGTTTGGAGAGAAAGTAGACCTTATTATTGACGGAGGTACGGGAGGTATTGAACCTTCTACCGTCATAAATTGTTGTGATGATGTACCTGAAATTGTCCGACAAGGCAAGGGGATATTAAATGAATGATTAACTATAAAAATTTTAATTCACATTACACATGTTACTTACATTATTACAAGCTACAGCACAAGCAAGCAATACTGCTTCAAAAATTAACGTAGAACAGCTGCTGGACAGACTACTCAACTGGGGAATCGAGGTTGGAAAAGACATTCTGGCTGCCATTATCATCTACATCGTCGGCCGGTTTATCATCAAGCAAATCAGCCGACTGGTCAGCAAGATTCTGGAAAAACGTAAACTGGAAATCAGTGTACAGACGTTCTTAAAAAGTCTGCTCAGCATACTTCTGAACCTGATTTTAGCATTTGCCATCATCAGCAAATTAGGAGTGGAAACCACCAGCTTCGCCGCAATCTTAGCTTCTGCCGGTGTGGCAATCGGTATGGCATTGTCCGGAAACCTGTCTAACTTCGCCGGAGGATTAATCATCTTAGTATTCAAGCCCTTCAAGGTAGGAGACTACATCGACGGACAAGGTGCCAGCGGAACAGTAAAAGAAATTCAGATTTTCCACACCATTTTGGCTACGGTAGACAACCGAATTATTTATGTACCAAACGGTGCTCTGAGCAGCAATGCCATCACTAATTACAGCAAACAAGACATGCGCCGCGCTGAATGGGTATTCGGGGTGGAATACGGAGAAGATTATGAAAAAGTAAAAGCTGTACTGGAGCGAATCATTGCGGCCGATGAACGAATCCTCACGACTCCAGCTCCATTTATCGGACTGGGAGCTTTGTCTGCCAGCAGTGTAGATATTAAGGTACGTGTGTGGACCAAAACCGAAAACTACTGGGATGTGTATTTTGACATGAATAAAATCGTATACGACACATTCAACAAAGAAGGTATCGGATTCCCGTTCCCGCAACTGACCGTACACCAGGCAAAAGACTGATAAGCATATATCACTCCATAAAAAAACTTCCACCAAGGGAAAATCCTTTAGTGGAAGTTTTTTATATCTATCAAAAAGATGACTTATTTACGGTCTGCTTTCAAACGGTCGGCCATTGCCTTAGCCAATTCCTTAGCCTGTGCATAATTGTCGGCCTTCATGCTCTGCTTCATTTCTACCGGGTTACCTACTACTTCAAATTTCAGTTTTTCAGTAAACTCACCCAATTTCTTCACTGCTGCGCTAGCCCAGGTGAACGAACCGAAGTAACCAAACAGACGGTTCTTCATTTCACGAGCGGCTACCTTGCTCAACAGAGATTCCATTTCAGGATACAACTGCATGTTATAAGTAGTACAGCCTGCTATCAAAGCTTTATACTTAAAGATGTCGGCCAGGATATAAGAATGATGCGTATGAGAAACATTGTGCAGAATGATATTCTTGATGCCCTGTGCACTCAGTTCTTCTGCAATAGCCTCAGCCAGTTCTTCTGTATTACCATACATGGTTCCATACACAATCACTACACCTTCTTCACCTTCATAGCGGCTCAGCTTGTCATACATATCTACCACTTGCGGAATGCATTCTTCCCATACCGGTCCATGAGTCGGACAGATTGTCTTGATAGGCAGTCCTCCACATTTCTGTAAAGCTTTCTGTACCGGATTACCGAACTTACCTACGATATTAGCATAGTAGCGGCGCATTTCATTCCAATAAATATCAGTATTGATGTTACGGTCGATGCATCCTCCGTTCAATGCTCCGAAACAGCCGAAAGCATCTCCAGAGAACAGGATACCTTCTGTTTCATCGAAAGTTACCATTGTTTCCGGCCAGTGTACCATGGGCACCAGATAAAAGCGAAGGCTATGATATCCCAGTTTCAGGAAATCTCCATCACCTACCACATAACGTTCACCTGTTACTCCATAATATCCTTCTACCATTTCGAAAGTCTTCTTGTTACCTACCAATACAATTTCAGGATAGTATTTCTTAATCAGAGCAATTGAACCAGAATGGTCAGGCTCCATGTGATTTATAATCAAATAATTGATTTTACGGTCTCCGATAACACTGCGTATCTTCTTAATATATACTTCAAAGAAAGCCACATCTACCGTATCGACCAATGCGACCATATCGTCATCGGCAATCAGGTAAGAGTTATAAGACACGCCATAAGGAAGTGGCCACAAATTTTCAAACAAAGCTTTTGTACGGTCGTTCACACCGACATAATGAACTTTACCTTTAATTTCCATTGAATCCTAACTAATTTAAAAATTTGATATTATATTGTTTCCTTTTTTACTTCTTCATAGAATTTTCCCTGCCAGGTATCTCTTTCCTGAAGGCGACGCTGCATACGAACGGCAAATTCGTAATTTTTAATGCCCCAGTCTGGAGCTATCAGCAATTCCTTGGGAGACTGCGAAACGAAACGTTCCAGCACAAGATCCGGACGTACACGCTCGAGATAATCTATCACAAGATCAATGTATTCATCTACCTCGTACAAATGAAAATCTTCAGGACACAACTCATATTCATGTGCCATCCGTGTACCACGCACCAGCTGCAACTGATGCATTTTCAGCGTTGTCAAAGGAAGTTCAGACACCTGTCGTGCCTGACGGATGATAGCTTCATGATTTTCTCCCGGAAGTCCTAAAATCACATGACCTCCCACACGTATCCCTCTTTCTGTTGTACGTTTTACGGCATCCACCGTACATTCAAAAGTATGTCCCCTGTTTATTCGTTGCAAAGTATGATTATCCGTACTTTCAATACCATATTCCACTAAAAGAAAGGTTCGCCGATTCAACTCTTCCAGATAATCCAGCAATTCTTCGGGCATACAATCGGGACGCGTACCGATAACGAGTCCGACAACTCCTTCTACCCGCAATGCCTCTTCATACATCCGACGCAGCTTGTCCAGCTCTGCATACGTATTTGTGTAGGCTTGAAAATATGCCAAAAACTTCATTTCCGGATATTTTCTGGCAAAAAACTCTTTTCCTTCCTCCAACTGCTGCGTAACAGACTTGTCTGTCCGACAATATGCCGGATTAAAGGTCTGGTTATTGCAATAGGTACATCCTCCATATCCTTTTACACCATCTCTGTTCGGACAAGTAAATCCCACATTCAATGAGATTTTTTGCACCTTAAAAGGAAAATGAAGGGCCAAAAACCGGGCAAAATCATTGTATCGTGTACGTTCTCCCATGAGTTTACAAATTCCTCGCAAAGATAAGGTTTTTCAGTTACTTTTCCCAGTCTTTATCTGCACAAGAAATGTAAAAACATACATGAAAACAAAGAGACACAAAAAAAGGCTGCCACAGTATTTACCTGCAACAGCCTTCAGACTACATTATTTCAATAAAAAAGAATTATTCTGATTCGCTCAAAGTAGCAATACTTACACGATTCCAATCCGGTTCTGAGAACATAGATCCTACACCCTGACCTTCAGCTGTGATACGTGAAGCACTAATTTTATACTTACTTATCAACATATTCTTTACTGCTTCCGCACGCTGCTTAGCTACACGTGCATTTACTTCGGCACTACCTTCCGGAGAAGCGTATCCCTTGATAGATACCGTACTCTTCAGATTATTCTTCATATAAGTTGCAATACGCTCTACATTAGGTATCTGATCCGTACTGATTGTGGTCTTTCCCTGACGGAACGTAACAACTGATTCCAATGACTTAGAATGTGTATTCTGAATAATAGTCTCTATCTGCTTAGGTGCATTACGCAAATCTGTCAGCTCTTTTTCCAAACGTGCATTTTCTGCATCCTTTGCTCCTAAAGCTTCATCTTTACGGGCATTTTCTGCACGCAAGGCATTAATCGCCTCATTCAGAGAGTTCACCTCAGCCTGGTTGTATGGCTTCTGAATAGTCATATAGTGCTTTCCGTTGCTGCTTGCGAAACGATAAGTTACTCCAGCCAAAATTTCAATCTTCGACTTGTTTACGTTCAGTTGTTGTGCACGGTCACCATCCATTCTGTAAACAATAGCCGGACGTACATTTACAGCCCATGCTTTTTTCTCACCCAAGTTGAAGTTAAAGCTAGCACCAAAACGGCTTACCATATAAGAACGGTCCGCACCCATACTTGAGTTCACAAAATCATGTCCCCAACCAAATCCAGCGATACCTTCTACTTCAAACAATCTGGGTTCACCATTATATCCCCCAAAAAGATTATTCAAGTTAATCTTACCCAATACGCCTAAATTCAAATCATCAAAAGCTGTTTTGCTGAAAGACGTATTGATACCTGTCAATCCTTCGAAAGAAACACCCAACACCGGAGTAATCTGTTTTCCTAATTCAATACCAGTTTCCGCACGCATATTAGGCCAAAATGCAGAATGAGTAGTAGGAGTAGTCACTCCACCTTTCACACCCACATACCAATTATCCAAGAAACGAGTTCCTTCATACGCTTTTTGTGCATTCACAGAAAGAGCAGATACAGCTAACGCTGCTACTAAAAAACTTACCTTTTTCATTTTTTCATTCAAAAACTTTAATACCTAATTACTTTTATCAATCTCGATGACTTAATAACCATGATATCGAATATTTTGTTTTTGGAACGACAAAAGTTAACATCCATTAAGAAGTCAGCAACGCATCAAATAAACCATAAACAGCTGATTATAAGAAGGTAAAAAAGAATATTTCTATTTGAAAGAGAAAATAAAAAGAAGAAACAAAAAAGGTGTCCCGATTACTCAGAACACCTTTTTCTGTTGGGCTACTCGGACTCGAACCAAGAAAAACAGGACCAGAATCTGTTGTGTTACCATTACACCATAGCCCAAAATCAGAGAACGATTGTCATCTTTTTGTTTTGACGGTGCAAAGGTACAACATTTTTGGAACATACAAAGCATTTCGGCATTTTTTTCTTCCCAAAAACATATTTTTTTTCTTTTTTCAGCTTCTTTCAAGTAAAAATTTTCGGATATACAGAAAACCAAGTATATTTGTCCTATGTTATATATAGAACTTTATTTTCAATTTTTAAAATAGGAATAATCAAAAGAATGAACGAAACGACAACTTTAATAGAAAAAATCATTGAAGGAATTCAAGAGAAAAAAGGCAAGCAAATCGTAGTAGCTGATTTAAACGAAATAGAAGATACCATCTGTAAATATTTTATCATTTGCCAAGGAAATTCTCCCAGTCAGGTATTGGCAATTGTGGACTCCATCAAAGAACATGTAAGAAAAGAGACCGGCACTAAAGCGTATGCCATAGACGGCCAAAGAAATGCACAATGGGTAGCTATGGATTATAGCGACGTTATTGTACATATATTTTTGCCGGAAGTACGACATTTTTATAATCTGGAACACTTATGGGCAGATGCCAAACTGACCGACATTCCAGATTTGGACTAATATATAATAAGGAAAGAGAAATATGAGTGACAACAATAAACCTAAAATCAATGTACCACGCTTTAATTTAACGTGGCTTTATGTCATCATTGCCTTGATTTTTGCCTTCCTCTATTTTTCCGGAGATGAAGGAAGTGCCACCAAAGAGGTAAACTATACCGAATTTCAGGAAATGGTTACCAAAGGATATGCAGATAAAATCGTGGCATACGACAACAATACGGTGGAAATGTATATCAAGCCGGATCACATTGTAGATGTATTCAAGAAAGATGCCAACAAAGTCGGAAGAAGTCCTTCTATCAATGTACAAATTGGCTCCATGGAAGCTTTGGACAAGTTTCTGGATGAGCAGACGAAAGAAGGAAACTTTACCGGCTCTATCCAATACGAAAAGAAAAGTGACTATTTTAGCATAATTCTGTGGAACGTTCTGCCGTTTGTCTTCCTTATCGGTATCTGGATGTTTGCCATGCGCCGCATGGGTGGCGGAGGAGGCGCCGGAGGAGGCTCAAACGTATTTAATGTGGGAAGAAGCAAAGCACAGCTTTTTGAAAAAGGAACTAACCGCATTACGTTTAAGGATGTAGCCGGACAAGCTGCTGCCAAACAGGAAGTACAGGAAATTGTAGATTTCTTGAAACAGCCGCAAAAATATACGGAACTGGGTGGAAAAATTCCTAAAGGTGCTTTACTTGTGGGCCCTCCGGGAACGGGTAAAACATTGTTAGCCAAAGCTGTAGCAGGTGAAGCCGATGTACCTTTCTTCTCTATTTCCGGTTCAGACTTTGTAGAAATGTTTGTCGGTGTCGGTGCTTCTCGCGTACGTGATTTGTTCCGTCAGGCAAAAGAAAAGTCGCCTTGTATCATCTTCATTGATGAAATTGATGCCGTAGGCCGTGCCCGTGGCAAAAACCCAAGCATGGGAGGAAATGACGAACGTGAAAATACATTGAACCAGCTTCTGACAGAGATGGACGGATTTGGTTCAAACAGTGGAGTCATTATCTTAGCGGCAACCAACCGTGTAGATATTTTGGACAAAGCCTTACTGCGTGCAGGACGTTTTGACCGACAAATATATGTAGACCTTCCTGACCTGAATGAACGAAAGGAAGTGTTTGGAGTTCATCTTAAACCTCTGAAGCTGGACAGCAGTGTAGACGTAGATTTATTAGCACGACAAACCCCTGGTTTCAGCGGTGCGGACATTGCCAATGTATGTAATGAAGCTGCTCTTATTGCAGCACGTCATCAAAAGAAGAGTGTAGATAAAGATGATTTCTTAGCTGCAATCGACCGTATCGTAGGTGGTCTGGAAAAGAAAACAAAAGTCATGACTGCCGCCGAAAAACGTGCCATTGCACTTCACGAAGCAGGTCACGCCACCATCTCATGGTTCCTGGAACATGCCAACCCGCTGATTAAAGTAACCATTGTCCCAAGAGGACGTGCGTTAGGAGCAGCATGGTATCTGCCTGAAGAACGACAGATCACTACTAAGGAACAAATGCTGGATGAAATGTGTGCCACATTAGGTGGACGTGCTGCTGAAGAAATTTTCATCGGACACATCTCCACCGGAGCAATGAATGACTTGGAAAGAGTCACCAAACAGGCTTATGGCATGATTGCATACGCAGGAATGAGTGACAAGCTTCCTAATCTCTGCTATTATAACAGCAATGAAGATTACAGCTTTACGAAACCTTACAGTGAGCATACAGCTGAGCTTATAGACCAGGAAGTACAGCACATGATTAATGAGCAGTACATGCGTGCAAAGGCCTTGCTGCAAGAACACAGTGAAGGCCACAACCAACTGGCACAGCTGTTAATTGACCGAGAAGTAATCTTTGCTGAAGATGTTGAAAAGATTTTCGGTAAACGTCCATGGACTTCCCGTTCGGAAGAAATTATGGCAGCCAATGAGCAGCTACCGGAAACCAAACAGCTGGAAAACAAGCAGGAAAATACGGATAATGAAAATAATTCTTCCTCTGAAAATAACATACCTTCACAGGAAGAAAACCAGGAAAAAGGAGAAGCATAACCGAATAAAAACCAACTAACGTGAAAAATAACTTTATTCAACGAGCAATTACGGGAATAATCTTCGTAGGAGTACTCATTGGTTGTATTCTTGGAGGTCCTATCTCTTTCACCCTATTGTTTGCTCTGATTACAGCCCTGACCATTCATGAATTCGGGGTTATCATCAGCAAACAGCCGGATGTAGAGATAAACAAACCTATATGTATGTTGGCCGGCGTATTTCTGTTCTTTGGTTTTGCCTATTTAGGAGTCATGCCTGGACAAACAGAAATACTGATTCCTTACTTATTTCTTATCATATACCTGCTTGTCAGCGAGCTATATTTAAAGAAAAAAAATCCACTGAACAATTGGGCCTATGCCATGATGAGCCAAATCTACATCGCACTTTCGTTTGCAATGTTAAACGTACTGGCCTATCATTCTATTGGAAATGAAGGAGAATTGTCAAATTACCAGGTACAGTACAACCCAATACTGCCGTTGTCAATATTTATTTTCACATGGATTAATGATACGGGAGCATATTGTACCGGTATGCTATTCGGAAAACATCGCTTGTTTGAACGAATTTCTCCTAAAAAATCATGGGAAGGTTCCATTGGCGGCGGAGTTTTCAGCATTATAGCTGCCATTGTGATGGCACATTACTTCCCATTCATGCCGATTAGTATCTGGATAGGACTAGCCCTGACCGTTGTAATATTCGGTACATTAGGCGATTTGACAGAATCGCTGCTTAAACGCACTATTGGAATAAAAGACTCAGGCAATATATTACCTGGTCATGGAGGCATGTTAGATCGCTTTGACAGCACTCTGATGGCGGTTCCGGCAGCGGTTGTTTATCTGTATATCATTTCTTTTATTGAATAATATAAGCAGAAAATTTATAACAGGTCCTTCAGTCTTACTGTAAGGACCTGTTGTATTTTTGAGATAAAAGTTCAACGATTTTTCCGGCTGCCCGTTCAGAAGCTCCTTCCTGTCCAAGAATTTTAATCAGCGCATCATAATTCTGCAACATTTGTTCACGAGTCATTTGCCCGGGTAGAATTGCTTCTAGTTGTTGTTTCACATTTTCTGCGGTCATACCATCAGCAACCAGTTCAGCCACCACTTCACGACCTGCAATCAGGTTGACCAAAGAAATATATTTTACTTTTAAAATATGCCGGCGTAAGAATGAAACCAGCTTTCCAGCAGCAGTATAATAACACACTACCTGAGGCACCCGGAACAAGGCGGTTTCGAGTGTAGCCGTACCACTGGTAACCAAAGCAGCTGTAGCATGACTCAGCAAGCTATATGTCTGACCAAATATAATTTTGGTATCATCCCCCATATAAGCCTGATAAAATTCAGGAGATATTCCAGGAGCTCCCGCAATAACAAACTGATATTCTGTATAGTTGCGGGATGCTTGTATCATCCGCTGCAAATTATCCTTAATTTCCTGCTTACGACTACCAGCCAACAACGCAATAATTGGCTTTTTATCCAACCCGTTACGAAGAGTAAATTCCTCAAAACTCTCGGCATATCCCTGCTTAAAACAATGTACAGCATCCACACATGGATTTCCGACATAATGAATGGGATAATTATACTTCTTGAAAAAATCCACTTCAAAAGGTAGTATAGAAAACAGCTCATCCACATCTCGTTTAATATTCTTGATGCGGTACTCCTTCCAAGCCCAGATTTTAGGAGAGATATAATAAAAAATAGGAATATTCGTATGCGCTTTTATATATTCAGCTATTTTCAGGTTAAACCCTGGATAATCCACCAAAATCAAGACATCAGGATTCCACTGAACAATATCTTTCTTGCACAAATCCATATTACGAAAGATTGTCCGCAAATGAAGCAACACCGGGATAAATCCCATGTATGCCATATCCTTATAATGCTTGACCAGTGAACCTCCTGCAGTCGCCATCAAATCGCCTCCGAAAAAACGAAACTCAGCTTTAGAATCTTTTGCTTGCAGTGCCTTCATTAAATTAGATGCATGCAAATCACCCGAGGCTTCACCTACAATTAAATAATATTTCATAGCTGCCAGTTCCAGTGATTCAATTGTTCCATCAAAGTATAAGCCGTTACATCTATCTGAGTAGGAGTAATGGCTACGTATCCATGATCTAATGCCCAATGGTCGGTATCTTGTGCCTCGGGTTCATCGTTCCGGTAAGAACCTGTAAGCCAATAATAATTTCCACCTCTTGGATGAACAGACTTTACAAACTCATTTGTCCAGACTCCGTCTGTTTGCCGACAAATACGCACTCCTTTCAAATCCTTTACATCAGGAAAATTTACATTCAAACAGGTTCCTACAGGTAATCCATGCTGCAAGACCTCTTCTACGATACGTTGTATATAAGGGAAAGTGGGCGTAAAATCTGCATCTTCCGCATGATTACAAAGAGAAAAACCGACTGAAGGTATTTTTTTCAGACATCCCTCTATAACAACTCCCATTGTACCTGAATAGTGCACATTGACAGAAGAGTTATCTCCATGATTAATTCCTCCGATCACCATATCAGGTGTACGGGGTACCAAGTCGTGCAAAGCCAGTTTCACACAGTCCACAGGAGTACCCGTACAACTGTACAATGAAAATCCCGGTGCAGACTCTATCTTTTTACAACGAAGCGGATGCTCTGAAGTAATGGAACCGGAAGCTCCTGAACGTGGGCCAGAAGGTGCTACTACCATCAAATCGGCCATTGGCCTTAATACTTTTATCAGTTCCTGAATGCCTTTTGCGGCAAATCCATCATCATTCGACAACAACAGAAATGGTTTCTCTTTCATCATATCTTTATTATCCAAACTTTTATGAGTGTAAAGTTACAACAAATCTTAATCTTACCAAACCACATCATGCAATTAGCTAAAAATATATATCTTTGCCCGCGTGAAGTTATTAACAGATGAGGTGAGTTTTCAACACTTTCCCAAAAGTCATGGAATTTTAATTGAAACTATCGTCATTTATTAGTTACTTCGCAATCAGAATAAACTGATTAATATGGGAAAAATTATTGCTTTAGCCAACCAAAAAGGAGGTGTAGGCAAAACTACTACCACTATAAATTTGGCTGCATCTTTAGCTACTCTCGAGAAGAAAGTACTAGTGATTGACGCTGACCCTCAGGCAAATGCCTCATCCGGCCTTGGTGTAGATTTGAAAGACATTGACTGTTCAATCTATGAATGTCTGATCAATCAGGCTGACATACGGGAAGCGATTTATACAACCGATATTGACGGATTAGACATCATACCTTCTCACATTGACCTGGTGGGTGCTGAAATCGAAATGCTGAATTTGGAGAACCGTGAGAAAATCATGCGACGCGCGTTAGAGCCGATGAAAAGCGAATACGATTACATTTTGATAGACTGTTCTCCATCGTTGGGTTTAATTACCATCAATGCCTTAACAGCTGCCGACTCTGTAATTATTCCAGTACAATGTGAGTATTTTGCGCTGGAAGGTATCAGCAAGCTTTTAAACACGATTAAGATTATCAAGACAAAACTAAATCCTTCATTAGAAATTGAAGGATTCCTGCTGACAATGTTCGACTCGCGCTTGCGTCTGGCCAACCAGATATACGACGAAGTGAAAAGACACTTCCAGGAACTGGTTTTCAAGACCATTATTCAGCGTAATGTCAAACTAAGTGAAGCACCCAGCCACGGTATTCCTGCTATTCTTTATGATGCAGAATCAACCGGAGCTAAAAACCATTTGGCTTTAGCCAATGAAATTATAACAAGAAATAGCAAATAAGTATATGGCAGTACAAAAAAAATTTGCATTAGGACGAGGACTTGATGCTCTGATATCCAACGAAGAAGTAAAAACTTCCGGATCATCATCCATCAACGAAATAGAACTGGACAAAATATCTGTAAACCCCAACCAGCCTCGTCGTGAATTTGATCCTATCGCCTTACAAGAACTGGCTGATTCCATTGCAGAAATAGGTATCATCCAGCCTATCACCTTACGTAAACTAAACGAAGATTCTTATCAAATTATTGCAGGTGAAAGACGATATAGGGCATCCATACTTGCCGGTCTAAAAACAATTCCAGCATACATTCGTACTGCAGACGACGAGAATGTGATGGAAATGGCCTTGATTGAAAACATTCAACGCGAAGACCTGAATTCTCTGGAAATCGCACTGGCCTACCAGCATTTAATTGAACAATATGAACTGACACAAGAACGCCTGAGCGAACGCATTGGCAAAAAACGAACAACCATAGCAAACTATTTACGTCTGCTAAAATTGCCAGCCCCCATCCAAGTAGCCTTGAAGAACAAGGAAATAGATATGGGACATGCACGTGCGTTATTAACTCTGGAAGATCCTAAAAATCAGATACGTATCTTTAATGAGACAGTCGCTCAAGGGTACTCCGTGCGTAAAGTGGAAGAAATTGTAAAAGCACTGGCTAACGGTGAAAGCATAAAAAGCGGAGGAAAAACAATCTCTGCCAAAGGCACACAATTATCTGAAGAATACTCTATGCTTCAAAATCATCTGTGCAATTTCTTTGGAACGAAAGTACAACTTTCCTGTACCAATAAAGGAAAAGGAAAGATCAGCATTCCTTTCAACAGCGATGCAGATCTGGAAAGAATTATGGAGATTCTGGATTCTTTGAAAAAAACGGAATAAACAAAAATAATTTGAGAGCACATACTTTTACATATATTCTGTCGCTTATCCTGCTATTCTGTATCCCCTGGGGGAATATGGAAGTAAATGCACAGCGAGCCCAAAAACGCAGGGAGGGTATACTGACAACTGATTCTATCCGCTCACAGAATCGGGCAGACAGTCTGGCTTTGGCTGATACGACCAACCTGCAGCGAAAACTCGCATTAGAGGCACTGGAAGCCCCCGTAGATACTGCAGCCTTGGCAAGACAAAACGACTCCATTCAAAATACTCTGCCTCCCACTCAGGAGAAAAAACGCTGGATACCCAATTCTAACCGTACAGTATGGTTAGGACTCGTTGTCCCTGGAGCCGGACAGATTTACAACCGGAAGTACTGGAAACTACCTATCATTTATGGAGGTTTCGTAGGATGTGCATACGCCTTGACTTGGAACGGGCAGATGTATAAGGACTATTCTCAAGCCTATCAAGACATTATGAGCAATAATCCCAATAACAACAGTTATATGGATTTCCTTCCTCCCGGAACAAATGTCAATGACCGTTTGGAGTATTGGCAGGAAATCTTCCGAAAACGAAAAGACCTTTATCGACGTCAACGCGATTTAAGTATATTTGCATTCATTGGTGTATATCTGCTATCAGTGATTGATGCCTATGTAGATGCTGAGCTGTCTGATTTTGATATCAGCAAAGACCTCAGCATGAAATGGGAACCTACCGTGTTCAACGATGCATTCCGCAACCGTCCGCAAGGAGTTGGTTTGCAATGCTGTATTAAATTTTAAAAGATGAAAAGAATAATTTTTAGTTTACTTACTGCTGCAATCTGTAACGCTTCTTCTCTTTTTGCCCAACAGACAGAAAAAACGATTACCATACAAACCAATGGGCAGGAAGATGTAATAGATTTACCGGAAGGAATGATTACCACTACAGATAGTCTGTACTTGGACTGGATTTCCAAGCATTACATCAATCCTGCAGAAAACTGTACGATGACTACTCAAAATCCGGAAGTCAGCGATTCTATTTACATGGACCGCTTGCAGCGTATTCCTGCTATTATAGAAATGCCTTATAATGACATCATACGGAAGTTTATAGACATGTACTCTACCCGTCTCCGTCAAAAGGTATCATTTATGCTAAGCGCCAATAATCTATACATGCCTATTTTTGAAGAGGCACTGGATTTATACGATCTTCCGTTAGAATTAAAATACCTTCCCGTCATTGAATCGGCATTAAACCCGACAGCCACTTCGTCACAGGGCGCAGTAGGGTTATGGCAGTTCATGCTTCGCACGGGACAAGTATATGGGCTTAAGGTCAACTCACTTGTGGACGAACGCAGAGATCCGGTCAAATCTACTCGTGCTGCAGCACGTTACCTGAAAGATTTATATGATATATATCAGGACTGGAATCTAGTTCTGGCAGCCTATAACTGTGGACCTGGTACTATCAACAAGGCTATCCGCCGGGCTGGAGGCGAAAAGGATTTCTGGAAAATCTACAACTTCTTACCGAAAGAAACCCGAGGTTACGTACCTGCTTTCGTAGCTGCCAATTACATCATGACTTATTACTGTGAACATTATATCAGCCCTATGGAAATGAACATGCCAGAAAGTACCGATACTGTTCACATCAACCATTCACTGAACCTAAATCAGGTGGCAGAAGTATGCAAGGTAGACATAGACCAGCTTCGCGCACTTAATCCAGAATTTAAAAAAGATATTATCCCTGGAAACGAAAAGCCATACGCACTACGATTGCCTACTCAAATAATGAGTTACTTCATTGACCACGAAGATAGTATCTATAATTATAAACCAGAAGTTTTTCAAACCCGTCGCAGCACCGTAACTGTCAGCAATACCACTACTAAAGGGAAAAATAGCGGAAAAGCTGTATACCATCGTATCCGTAACGGAGAAACATTAGGAGGCATTGCCGCTAAGTACGGAGTTAGCGTAAGCCAATTACGGAGACTGAACGGAATCAAAGGAAGTAACATCCGTGCTGGCAAATCTCTACGCATCCGGTAAGAAAACCCCTCATTTGCTTGTTTGATTCGTATTTTTCTCTATTTTTGCATTATTGATTCAAAGAAAAGGGAGAGAATTATGACCGAGGAGAAACTTACGCAGGAACAGACAGATGAAAAAATGATTGATGAAGCATTTCAGGAGCTATTGGACCAATACCTGAAAAGTAAACATCGGAAAAAAGTCGAGATAATTACAAAAGCATTTAATTTCGCCCGACAGGCACACAAAGGAGTGCGCCGACGTTCGGGCGAGCCTTATATTCTACATCCTATCGCTGTAGCACGCATCGCCTGCGTAGAAATCGGCTTAGGATCTACCTCTATTTGTTCTGCTCTACTCCACGACGTAGTAGAAGATACTGACTATACCGTAGAGGATATCGAAAACTTGTTTGGACCTAAGATTGCTCAAATTGTAGATGGATTAACCAAAATATCAGGAGGAATCTTCGGAGACAGAGCTTCTGCACAAGCTGAGAACTTTAAGAAGTTGCTGCTCACAATGAATGATGATATCCGTGTCATTCTTATAAAAATTGCCGACCGGTTGCATAACATGCGTACCTTAGGCTCCATGCTCCCAAGCAAACAATATAAAATTGCCGGGGAAACACTCTATATCTACGCTCCTCTTGCCAACCGACTGGGTCTGAATCGTATCAAGACAGAATTGGAAGATTTAAGTTTCAAATACGAACACCCAGAAGCTTACCAGCAAATCGAAGAAAAGCTAAAGGCTACTCAAGCTGAAAGAACCAACCTATTTGAAGAATTTACAGCCCCCATTCGCGAACAATTAGATAAAATGGGGCTTCCTTATCGCATTCTGGCACGTATCAAGTCTCCCTACTCCATCTGGAACAAGATGCAAAACAAACACATTACGTTTGAAGAAATCTATGACATACTTGCCGTACGCATCATTTTCACTCCTAAGAATGAAGAGGAAGAACTGAATGACTGCTTCAACATTTATGTAGCTATCTCCCGGATATATAAGCCTCATCCTGACCGTTTGCGCGATTGGGTCAGCCATCCAAAAGCCAATGGATATCAGGCTCTTCATGTAACATTGATGAGCAACAAAGGACAGTGGATTGAAGTTCAGATCAGAAGTGAGCGAATGAATGATGTAGCAGAACAAGGTTTTGCTGCACACTGGAAATACAAAGAAGGAGGAGGAAGTGAAGACGAAGGAGAGCTTAGCAAATGGCTGAAAACCATCAAAGAAATTTTGGATGATCCGCAGCCCGATGCCCTTGACTTTCTGGATACAATCAAGCTTAATCTTTTCGCATCTGAGATATTTGTATTTACTCCTAAGGGTGAAATTAAAACGATGCCTCAGAATGCAACCGCACTTGATTTTGCATTCTCCATTCATACATTCTTAGGAAGCCATTGTATTGGAGCTAAAGTAAACCATAAACTGGTACCACTGAGCCATAAACTGCAGAGTGGAGATCAGGTAGAAATTCTGACTTCAAAATCACAGAAAGTACAACCTTCATGGATTAATTTTGCCACGACAGCAAAAGCCAAGGCTAAAATATTATCCATCCTCAAAAGAGAACGAAAGGAAGTCCAGCAGGCCGGAGAAGACATGCTGCATGAATTCCTTAAGAAAGAAGGCATTGAAGCTACCGAAACAAACATCCAGAAGCTTTGTACCCTTCATAAACTAAAAACTCCTGAAGACTTGATGTACCAGATCGGACAAAAAGTTTTCACCTTAGGAGATTTAGAAAAGAATGAGTTAAAAGAAAAATCCACTCCCACAAACTGGAAAAAATACATTGCATTTGCATTTGGAGGAGGAAACAAACCCAAATCTCAGGATAATGCATCTTCCAAAGAAAAACCTGCTTTGAACATCGACAAGAAGAAAATTGTCAAGCTTACGCCTGAAGAAATTCAGAAGCACTACATCATTGCAGACTGCTGTAAACCAATTCCGGGAGATGATGTCTTAGGATATATCGATGACAACAATCGAATTATTATCCATAAGCGCCAATGCCCGATAGCCACACAATTGAAAACCAGCTTTGGTAACAGATTATTGGCCGTACAATGGGAAACAGGTAAAGCACTTAACTTCCCGGTAAATGTATACATGAAAGGAATCGATGGAATTGGAGTGCTTAACCAAGTAACAGGCATTATATCCCAACAGTTGAACGTAAATATTCATAAATTGAATATCGAGTCCAATGATGGTATTTTTGAAGGCCGAATTCAATTGTTTGTACACGATGTAGATGATGTAAATACCATCTGCGAGAATCTTAAGAAATTAGACCACATCAAGAAAGTCACCCGAATAGAAAACTTCGATGACACCATTACCGATTAAAAACTTGCAGCTGTCGCATTCTCATTATAACCAATCCGATAAAAAATCTTACTCAAATTCAGGGCCGGTCTCTCCGCTGAGATACCGGCCTCTTTTGTTTGTAAAGAAATCCTGAACTTTTTCATGAAATATCCGTCCGTTATTTCCCGAAGACAAAACCAGATTTACCTCGACACGTACGTGACGAGGTCATGACACGTTCGTGCGGAGAGGTCGACACGTACGTGTCGAGGTCTTAATACGAACGTGTTGTGATATCATCGTAAAGACATTTCCTGTACAACTTCTATTGCATCGGACAATAATATAGAACAGCTCTATCCGAATAGAGATTCAAATTTTTATATAGCTTTTCAGATGAAACTGACTGATAAAATGGAGAAAGTATAAGAGCTTAAAAAAAACAAAAAAAACCGCTGATGTTCAGCGGTTTAATAATCATCGTGGACCTGGAGGGAGTCGAACCCTCGTCCAAACAAGGAAGCCATATGCTTTCTACATGCTTATCTCTGCCTTCGGTTTTCGTGCATAAGCAAGACCAGAGCCACCCACTTATACCTTAGTTCCTAAAATTTCATTTCAGTCGCGGAACGAGACCAAAACTATTTCCGAATTTGCTGCACCGCTAAACCAAACGCTTCGGAACAAGAGCTTTTGAGCGATGTCTCGTTTCCATCACTTTGACGGAAATAAAGCTAATCTACTGTACTTCGATTAAGCAGCGAGAGCATAGTTTTCGTTGCCAGATAATTGTTCAGTAACTGAGATTATAGTGCAAATCACTGACGCACTGCATGCTTACATACCACATCTCTCGCTGTCAAAACCAAACAAGCCCAAGATTAGTATCTATTTTCTGCAAAGATAGTAAATCAAATACTATTTACAAAAAAAGAAAGGTAAATTCACTTGACTTTCATCCCAGCCGGCAAATTTACCCCTCTATTTTCAGACTAATTAATTATTAATGATGGAATAAACGGATTCCCGTAAATGCCATTGCAATACCGTATTTATCACAGGTTTCAATCACATGGTCATCACGCACAGAACCTCCTGCCTGAGCAATATATTCCACGCCACTCTTGTGAGCACGTTCAATATTATCTCCAAACGGGAAGAAAGCATCCGAACCCAATGATACTCCCTTCAATGTATCAAGCCAGGCACGTTTTTCTTCGCGTGTCAATACTTCAGGTTTCTCAGTAAAGAACTGCTGCCATACTCCATCAGCCAATACATCATCATGATCTTCGCTGATATAAATATCGATGGTATTATCACGATCGGCACGACGGATCTTTTCTACCCAAGGCAAGTTCAATACCTTCGGATGCTGGCGCAAATACCAGATATCAGCCTTATTACCAGCCAGGCGAGTACAATGGATACGGCTCTGCTGTCCGGCACCAATACCGATGGCCTGTCCATCTTTCACGTAGCAGACAGAATTAGACTGAGTATATTTCAAAGTGATTAATGCAATCATCAAATCACGTTTAGCTGCTTCAGGGAAATTCTTATTCTGAGTCGGAATGTTCTCAAACAATTCTGCTCCATTCAATTTCACTTCATTACGTCCCTGTTCAAAAGTGATACCAAACACATCCTTCCGTTCAATGGGATTCGGACGATATGCCGGATCAATTTTAATCACGTTATAAGTACCCTTACGTTTATTTTTCAGAATTTCAAGGGCTGCGTCAGTGTATCCCGGAGCAATCACGCCGTCAGAAACCTCACGATTGATAAAACGAGCTGTTTCTTCATCACAGACGTCACTCAAAGCTATAAAATCGCCATACGATGACATACGGTCTGCTCCACGAGCGCGCACATACGCATTTGCCAACGGAGACAAAGGCAAATTATCCACGAAATAAATCTTTTTCATGGTTTCATCCAGTTCCAGACCGATTGCGGCTCCGGCAGGACTCACGTGCTTGAACGAAGTTGCAGCCGGCATTCCGGTAGCTTCTTTCAATTCTTTCACCAACTGCCATCCGTTAAACGCATCCAGGAAGTTAATGTATCCAGGACGTCCGTTCAATACTTCAATAGGCAGTTCTCCCTCCTGCATGAAAATGCGGGCCGGCTTCTGGTTAGGGTTACAGCCGTACTTGAGTTCGAGTTCTTTAGCCATATTTTAATAGTTTGGTTGAATTTTCTACAAAAGTACGAAAAAATCAGAAGCTTCTTCATGATAAGTGCATGATTTTAAGAATTCCTCCAAAAGCCAACTGGAATATCACAAAATAAATCTGTATTTTTGCCCATATTCTATACAAAATATAAATGTTATGATAGACGAATTATTAAACTTCAACAAGACTTTCGTAGAAACCAAGGGATACGAAAAGTACATTACGAACAAATACCCTGACAAAAAAATCGCCATTGTCACTTGTATGGATACTCGCCTGACAGAGCTACTTCCCGCAGCCTTAGGAATAAAAAACGGTGACGTCAAAATCATCAAGAATGCCGGAGGTACCATCACTCACCCTTTCGGTAGTGCCATGCGAAGCTTGCTTGTGGCAATCTATGAATTAGGAGTGGAAGAAGTCATGATTATCGGACATACCGATTGTGGCGTACAGCACATGGACAGTGAAACCATGCTACAGCACATGCGTGAAAGAGGAATCTCACAAGACCATATTGAAATGATGCAATATTGTGACATCAACCTTAACTCATGGCTCAGCGGATTTAACGACACGGAAGAAGCCGTACAAAAGAGTGTACACATCGTACGCCATCACCCGCTCGTACCTCAAGACATAAAAGTAAGAGGATTTATCATGAACTCCACAACCGGAAATCTTACTGAAATAGAAGACAAATAAAACAATAAAAGCCGATAAAGGACATTCACCCTTTATCGGCTTTCTTTTTAAGTACACAAAATTATCTTTCTTCTGTAAGCGCAATCATTGAAACTTCCTGAGGCACATAATCTCCCTGGAAGAAGCGGCTGGCACGAAGCAAATGACGCCAGATACTTACCAACTCCTGAGATTCCTGAAGAATATTCAAATATACCATAGATGCCTTCAAGCTTGCATTATCGCCTTCCTGCATACGGTTCATCTGCTGTTTACGCAAAGCAGAGATACGATTTTTCAGGTCATCTCCTTTTTTCAGAATGTCATCCGCTTCTTCATAATTATCCTGGCTGATAGCCACTTTAGCACGTTCCATCAGCTTGCATAATTCATCACGTACAGGCAAGAATTCTTTTACACAATCCGGAGAAATCGGATTAAAGTTGTTGTCCACATGTTCCTTACATGGTTCACAAATTCGCTTCAAGCAATAAAGCATCTGCTCACAGCTGTTACTTCCCAAGTGGAACCAAGTATTCTTTTCCATAGCCACGGTTATCGGCAAACGGCGGAGACCAAGTATTTCTTTACGACGACGTTTCTTCAACATTTTCTTCTGGTCGTCTGTCGCATTCATAGCCTTTCGTAAGCTACGCAAATCTTCATTGATGAACCCGTCGGTTACCTGTACATACGTCTTTTCACAGAAACCCACATAATCGGTCAGTGTTTCCTGAACATGCTGACGAAGCAAAGCCAAAGTTTCACCCTTATCCTTACTGCTCATCATGCGTTTAAACACATCATCCTGGCTTTCAATCTTTTCCTTCTTGCCATATTTAATGTTACTACGAACAAGAAGTACCACAGCTATTACGATAAATACAAACATACCGAAGAAGCTGGTGTAGAACATGATGAAAGTTACCAACGCACAGATGGTGAAAGCCACAAATGCGGTAATAAACCAACCACCAATCACTGAAAGCATACCCGTAATACGATATACGGCACTCTCACGACTCCAGGCACGGTCGGCCAACGAGCTACCCATTGCTACAATGAATGTAACATAAGTAGTAGACAAAGGCAGTTTCATGGTCGTACCAATGATAATCAACAATCCGGAAAGAACCAGATTCACAGAAGCACGTACCATATCAAACGCAGCTCCGTCTGCCAAAATAACCTCATCTTTATTGAAACGGCTGTCAATCCAGCGACGAACATTTACCGGAATAACACGTACCAGAAAATCATTGATATTAGTTGCACGACGAACAATCACACGAGCCAATGCTGAAGAGCCGAACATTTCATCACCTTCTTCCTGACGAGCCAAATCTACAGAAGTCTTGATTACATTCTTCGCTTTCTTTGAAGTAGCCAGCGCGTATACCATCACGATACCAGATGCAATCAGGAAAATAGGAGGAGTCTTGGCAGAAGACATCAACGAAGACATCATAAAGTCATGTATTCCAGCGCCGTTAGAATTAGCGACATAATCTGTATAAGCAGAGAAACCAGCCAAAGGTACACCGATAAAGTTTACCAAGTCATTTCCGGCAAAAGCCAATGCCAGAGAGAATGTACCCAGCAATACAATAATCTTAAATACATTCACCTTGCACCAGTGCAACACCTGCATGAGTATGGTAAATACAACAAAGCATCCACCTACCAATGCGATTGTATTATCTTGAATCCATTGCAAAGCTTCCGGAGTCATAAAAGATGCACTCTTCAACCCCTTAATGATGATAAAATATCCCAAAGAAGTTACGGCAATACCACCGAAAATTCCGATAGTCCAAGAAAGATTCTTTTTATAATTGAAACTGAAAATTAGTCGGGATATATATTGTACAACAGTACCCACAATAAAAGCGACGGCTACTGAAAGGAAAATACCCATAATCACTGAAAGAGCCTTTTCCGTATTCATCATATCACCTAAGGTTAACAGCCCGGTTTCATCACCGACAATCTTCAGAATGGCAAGAATAAAAGTACCTCCTAATAATTCAAATACCATTGAAACAGTGGTAGAAGTAGGAAGTCCTAACGTATTAAAGACATCCAGAAGGACTACATCCGTCACCATTACCGCGAGCAGAATACACATGATTTCATAAAAGCTGAAGTTTACCGGATGAAAAATTCCGTGACGGGCAATATCCATCATCCCGTTACTCAGCACCGCTCCAGCAAACACTCCGATAGCAGCTACAATAATAATAGTTCTGAACTTTGCTACTTTTGCACCTACCGCAGAGTTCATGAAATTCACTGCGTCATTACTGACCCCCACCAGCAAATCAAAGACCGCCAGCATAAATAAGAAAATAACAATTCCTAAATAAACAGTTTCCATACTTGTTTTGTTAAGTTTTTTCCGAGTGCAAAAATATTTCGTTCGTGTTATAAAAGAATGTCATATATGTTACAATCGTGTTACAAAATAAAAAGGACAGCCTGAAAAAACTTTGTTTCTCTTCAAACAACAGCATTAAAACTTTCAGTGATAATGCAAAAAAAAGATATTTTATGCTCATTATCCTGCGTTTATCATCTGAAAATTCGTAATTTTGCACCTGAATTTTAAATATCAAACATTTATGTCAGAATCAAAGAAAATAAAGACCGCATTGGTGTCTGTTTACCATAAAGACGGTTTGGACGCCATCCTGGCCAAGCTTCATGCAGAAGGCGTTGAGTTCTTGTCTACCGGAGGAACACGTCAGTTCATTGAATCATTAGGCTATCCTTGCAAGGCTGTAGAAGATATTACGACTTATCCGTCTATACTCGGAGGACGCGTAAAGACCTTGCACCCTAAAATTTTCGGAGGAATTCTCTGCCGCAGAGAACTGGAAGGAGACCAACAGCAGGTGGCCCAATATGAAATCCCCGAAATAGACCTGGTAATTGTAGATTTATACCCATTTGAAGATACAGTTGCAAGCGGTGCAGCAGAACAAGACGTCATCGAAAAAATTGATATAGGCGGTATCTCATTGATTCGTGCCGGAGCTAAGAACTTCAATGATGTAGTAATCGTAGCCAGCAAGCATCAATACCAACCCTTATTGGAAATCCTCAACAAACAGGGAGCTGTAACCACACGCGAACAGCGCCGTTGGTTTGCAGGTGAAGCATTTACTGTTTCTTCACACTACGACACTGCTATCCGCGATTATTTCAAAAAATAATTGCGCTGGCAGTCATTCAGTCTTCCTAAAACGGATTTATTAATTTCAAAATTCTAGACTTATATTAAAGGAATGGGATTATTCTCCTTTACACAAAACATAGCGATGGACCTTGGCACAGCCAATACCATCATTATCAGCAATGACAAGATTGTGGTAGACGAACCATCTGTTGTTGCATTGGATCGTCGCACAGACAAGATGATTGCCGTAGGTGAACGTGCCAAGCTGATGTACGAAAAAGAAAATCCGAACATTCGCACTGTACGTCCGTTACGTGACGGTGTTATTGCCGACTTCAACGCTTGCGAACAGATGATGCGCGGATTGATTAAAAAAGTAAATACAGGACGCCATTTCTTCACTCCCTCTTTGCGTATGGTAATCGGAGTACCTTCCGGTTCTACAGAAGTAGAATTACGTGCCGTACGTGACAGCGCGGAACATGCAGGAGGACGTGATGTCTACCTGATATTCGAACCTATGGCTGCCGCTATCGGTATCGGACTGGATGTAGAAGCTCCGGAAGGTAACATGGTAGTTGACATAGGTGGAGGTTCTACGGAAATCGCCGTCATTTCTTTGGGAGGTATTGTTTCAAATAACTCTATCCGCGTAGCCGGAGATGATTTGACAGCTGATATTCAGGAATACATGAGCCGCCAGCACAATGTCAAAGTCAGTGAAAGAATGGCAGAGCGTATCAAGATTCACGTAGGTGCAGCCATGACAGACTTGGGAGATGATGCACCTGAAGATTATATCGTACGTGGTCCAAACAGAATCACTGCCCTGCCGATGGAGGTTCCGGTATGCTATCAGGAAATCGCGCATTGTATGGAAAAGAGCATTGCCAAAATAGAAACAGCTATTTTAAGTGCCTTGGAAAATACACCTCCTGAATTGTATGCCGACATTGTAAACAATGGTATCTATCTGGCTGGAGGCGGAGCGCTTCTGAGAGGACTTGACAAACGACTGACAGATAAAATCAACATTCCTTTCCATATTGCTGAAGATCCTTTGCTGAGCGTAGCCAAGGGAACAGGCATTGCACTGAAGAATGTAGATCGTTTCTCATTCCTGATGAGATAATATCATAAAAATTGAAAATGAAGAGATTTCAGATTTCTTCATTTTCAATTTTCATTTTTTCGTTTATACACCATTCGGATTCTCTGACATGCGAAACCTGCTCAATTTTCTGCTGAAATATAATCACTGGTTCCTTTTCGTTCTATTAGAGGTTATTTCACTTACCCTGCTGTTCCGTTTCAACAACTATCAGGGAAGTGCTTTCTTTACTTCTGCCAACTACCTCGCAGGAATAGTATACGAAGCCTCCGGTCAAGTAACACGCTATTTTGGCCTGACAGAAGTCAACAAGGACCTAACTACACGAAATGTCGAATTGGAAATTGAAGTGGAACGCTTGTCACAAGCCTTAGAACAATATACACAAGACACTACAGGAGTGGCTAACCTGCGTAAAGAAGCATTAAAAGACTATGTGCTATATGATGCAAGAGTAGTCAACAACAGCATCACACACCCCAACAATTTCATTACCATCGACAAAGGAGAGGCCGACGGCATCCGCCCGGAAATGGGAGTCGTATGTGGAAACGGAGTAGTCGGCATTGTTTATCTCACAGGAAAGCATCATGCCATTGTACTGCCCGTATTAAATTCCAAAAGCAGCATCAGCTGTAAAATCAAACGAACCTCTTATTTTGGTTTCCTGAAATGGGAAGGAGGTTCTTCACAATATGCCTACGTCAAAGATATGCCCCGACACTCCGAATTCTCATTGGGCGATACGATTGTAACAAGTGGGCATAGTGCTGTTTTTCCAGCCGGGATTCCCGTAGGAACCGTAGATGATATGGAAGACAGTCACGACGGACTATCTTATCTGCTCAAAGTCAAGCTATTCACAGACTTTGCCCGACTGAACAATGTCAGGGTTTTAGGGTCATTCAACGGCACTGAGCAGGCACAACTTGAGGACAGCATACATTCAATGCAACCATAAAAATTAACGATACAGAAAGCCAAGGTAATTATGCAATATATCATACGTCTTGAATGGTTCATCATACTTGTCTTACTGCAAGTACTGGTACTCAACCACATTCATTTTGAACAATATGCCACACCGTTGTTCTATATCTACTTTTTATTGAAGATAGATTCAGACAACAGCCGTAAGGGATTAATGTTATGGGCCTTTTCTTTAGGACTTTGCATCGATATTTTCAGCAATACACCAGGATTAAACGCTGCCACATCTGTATTTACTGCCTTCTGCCGCCCATGGATTCTCAGATTGTTTTCCTTGCGTGACATTACAGACAACTTTGAACCAGGCATGTATCAGATGGGATTTGCTTCATTCTTCCGATATACAATAGTTCTTGTTTTATTACATGCTTTCATACTGAATATCTTGGATACATTCTCATTGGCCAACATGCCCACGCTGTTGCTGAAAATTGCCAGTGATACAATTGTCACGCTCATATTCATCTTATGTGTTGATTCTGTCAGGAGGAAAAAATAGTGGAAAGAAACTACGATCTTGAAAAGCGAAAATATGTAATTGGCGGTGCAGTCATTGTGATTGTGCTGATTTTTCTTATACGTTTACTTTCACTACAAATCATGAGTGAAGACTACAAGAAAAATGCTGACAGCAACGCTTTTCTCAAAAAAATACAATATCCAAGCCGAGGAGTCATATACGACCGGAATGAAAAACTGCTGGTTTATAATCAGGCTGCTTACGACATCACTGTGATTATGAAAGAAATTACGGAGCTGGATACCATGGATTTATGCCAAACACTGAAAATCTCACCGGAGTTTCTGCGAAAAAAATTCCGTGACATGAAAGATCGCCGGCTTAATCCTGGCTACTCCCCTTACACCAACCAGGTATTTCTTACCCAGCTGTCGGCCGAAGATTGTGGTATGTTCCAGGAAAAACTGTTTAAGTTTCCAGGATTCTATATCCAGCGACGTACCATCCGACAATATACCTACAATGCCGGAGCTCACATCCTGGGAGATATTGCCGAAGTTTCCAAATCCGATATGGAAAAGGATGAATACTATATTCCCGGCGACTTTATCGGTAAATTAGGTGTAGAGCGTTCTTACGAAAAGCAGTTACGAGGAGAAAAAGGTATCGAAATATTGTTGCGTGATGCCCGAGGACGAATCCAAGGGAATTACATGGACGGGAAATTCGATAAAGCTCCTGTAGCAGGAAAAAACCTGCGACTGAGTCTGGACATCGAACTTCAGGAGCTGGGAGAACGTCTGTTGGAAGGAAAAATCGGAAGTATTGTAGCCATAGAACCATCTACAGGCGAAGTACTCTGCCTAGTTTCTTCACCGACTTACGATCCTCGAAAAATGGTCGGAAGAAACCGCGGTAAGAACCACCTGATACTGGCACGTGACCCCTGGAAGCCTTTACTGAACCGTGCCATCATGGGTACCTATCCGCCAGGCTCCACTTTCAAGACCTCACAGGCACTGACCTTCCTGCAAGAGGGAATTATAACCACCCAGACCAGTTATCCGTGTTTTGGTGGATTCAACTTCCGGGGACTTCATGTTGGCTGCCACGGTCACCCCTCGCCGCTTTCACTGATTCCGGCATTAGCAACTTCCTGCAACGGATATTTCTGCTGGGGGCTCTATTACATGATTGGCGCCCGAAAGAAATACGGAACCGTACAAAAAGCCATGAACACCTGGAGAGACTATATGGTATCCATGGGATTCGGTTATCCGTTGGGAATCGACCTTCCCGGAGAGAAAAGAGGATTTATCCCCAATGCTAGCGTCTACGACAAAGCTTACCGAGGCTCATGGAATGGACTGACCATCATCAGTATTTCCATCGGGCAAGGTGAGGTCACACTGACTCCATTACAAATAGCCAACTTAGGAGCAACCATTGCCAACAGAGGCTATTTTATCACCCCCCATGTAGTGAAGGAAGTAGAAGGTGAACCACTCGACACCCTTTACACACAAAAAAGATATACCATGGTAGACCGTTCCCACTATGAGGAGGTGGTGCAAGGTATGCGCTCTGCCGTATTGGGCGGAACCTGTAGAGGAGCCAACCTGCCCGACATCGAGGTATGTGGAAAAACCGGAACGGCCCAGAACCGTGGAAAAGACCACTCTGCCTTTATGGGATTTGCTCCCATGAAAGATCCCAAGATTGCCATAGCAGTCTATGTGGAAAACGGAGGATTCGGTGCGGTATACGGTGTACCTATCGGACGACTCATGATTGAAAAGTATTTAAAAGGGAAACTCTCGCCAGAAGACGAAGTCATGGCTACAGAGATTCAAAACAGGAGGATTGATTATGGGATACATGAGAGGTAGTGTATGGAAAAATGTGGACTGGTGGACCATCGGACTTTACCTGATACTGGTCATCTGCGGATGGTTCAGTGTGTGCGGAGCAAGTTACGATTATGGTGAGCCGAATTTCCTGGATATTACCACACGCGCCGGTAAACAGCTGATGTGGATAGGCTGTTCACTGGGGATAGGCTTTGTCATACTCATGCTTGAAGACCGTGTATACGACACCTACGCTTATCTGCTTTATGGCATTATGATTTTGCTACTATTCGGTACTATCTTCAATCCGCATGAAATCAAAGGTTCACGTTCATGGATTGTATTAGGACCGGTAAGTCTGCAACCCGCTGAATTCGCCAAATTTGCCACAGCCCTTGCATTAGGAAAATATATAAACGAATATACTTTCCAGATGCAGCGCACCCGCAATCTGATAACTGTATTGGGCATCATTCTGCTACCTATGGCATTGATTATACTCCAGAAAGAAACAGGTTCTGCCCTGGTGTACCTATCCTTTTTTTTAATGCTCTACAGAGAAGGGATGACCGGAACGGTTCTATTTTCCGGAATCTGCGCTGTGGTATTTTTTATTGTCGGCCTAAAATTCAGTGCAGAAATTATGCCTGATGAAATGACATCATGGGGAGAATTCTCCGTGTTGACGCTGGTCATTCTGCTTTCTTCCTTTCTGGTGGGAAAATATTGTCAGCGTCAGTCGCCCAAACTTGCAGCCTACATTTTCGGTATCGGAGGCGGAGGAACGTTATTAGGAGCCCTGTTTTCCAACTATGTAATTCCATTTAATGTATGTCATCTCCAGTTAGCCCTTTGTGGAGGTATCGTACTCACACTGGCTTTCTTCTATCTGCGTGAACGACTGAGAGCTTATTTCTATGTAATTCTGTTCGTAGTTGGCTCGGGCATCTTTTTCTTCTCGACCGACTATGTATTCAATCAGGTACTTGAACCTCACCAGAAGATTCGAATTGAAGTGCTATTGGGAATGAAAGATGACCCTGCAGGAGCTGGATACAATGTCAACCAAAGTAAAATTGCCATCGGTTCCGGAGGATTATTCGGAAAAGGCTTTCTCAACGGTACACAGACCAAATTGAAATACGTTCCGGAACAGGATACCGACTTCATTTTCTGTACCATTGGCGAAGAGCAAGGATTTGTCGGCTCCGCTTTTGTCATTTTCTTGTTTATGGCACTCATTCTACGCCTTATCGTGCTATCCGAGCGACAGGAAAGCCGCTTTGGAAGAGTATACGGCTACTGTGTACTGAGTATATTCTTTTTCCATCTCTTCATCAATATAGGAATGGTTCTCGGACTAACCCCCGTTATCGGTATCCCCCTTCCCTTCTTCAGCTACGGCGGTTCCTCATTGTGGGGATTTACCATCCTGCTGTTTGTCTTCCTCCGCATTGACGCGGCCAGGGAGAAATAACCGGATTCCCACATCGGATATTCCAGGTAATGGATTCTGCCTCATCAGATGAGTGATACGAAAAATGCGGTCTATTGAATCGGTAGAGAAAATAACCGGTTTATCTGACACATATACATGCTGATACAATCCTCCCATTGCCCCACTCTGCACCCAGTGTCCTTTTTCATCGGTCAGATAAATGTGTAGTGTATCCGTGCGGGGCGGTATTGAATCGCCTTCCGACTGCGTCACCGAAAGCCAGATATCCCGATAAGAATATTCTCCGGTATGACGGAGACCTATCTCCATCCGGTACTCACCGGAAGAAAGTCCTACAGGAAGATGGAAAGCCAGGGAATCGGATTTATCCCAGCCTTCTTCACCAGAAACAGCCTGATATACATGATACCGTGTATCTGTATGACAGGCATTCAGCAGGAACAAGACACATAGTGCCAGTCCTGCCTTTATATAATAGATAAAAGATTCTTTAAGCCTGTACATCCGTATTTGTATTACGCTCCGGACGTTTGTTTCCCTCGTTATTCCGACGGAAATTTCTCCGTCCGTTGCGGTTAGGGCGAGGTTCCTGACCGGCTTTTGCCTGTGGTGCATTTCCGGCATTTTCAGCCGCTGGAGCCTGTGGAGCTGCCGGAGCCGGATTCCCTTTCGGTCTCTGTGGACGGTTATTTCTTCCTTGCGGTCCTTTATTTTCTTTCTCCTTAGGAATGTCTGGAGTTTGTCCATTACCTGCTTCAGGAGCCGCTGACGCATTGTTTTGTGATGCCTGCCCTTTTTGTTTCTTTTTCCGGTTCTTTCCGCCTTTTGTCTTGTCAAAACGGGTCAAGCTCTCTTGTTCCAGCAAGTCTTTTGAACGCTGCGATTCACGTCCAGAGAATTCGTCATCCAATTTTTCAGGCTTTTCTCCCCGTTTGTTCATATTCAGCACTTCAAATGCTCTGCGTGCAGAGATAGTCACTTCATTTGCCAGGAAACTCTTATCCGTACTATAAGTTATAGTTCCTTTCAGAATATCTGCCTTGAAGTAATAATACATGTTGTCCAACGTTTCAAGGGTAATTTCCTTACTCGGCAAACGTTTCTGACATTCCACGTAGGCATCTACTTCATAATTCAGACAGCATTTCAGTTTGGCACACTGCCCGGCCAGTTTTTGCGGATTAAGCGAAATATCCTGAAAACGAGCCGCACTGGTCGATACTGAAACGAAGTTCGTCATCCACGTAGCACAGCACAACTCGCGTCCGCACGGTCCGATTCCTCCGATACGTCCGGCTTCCTGACGGGCACCAATCTGTTTCATTTCGATACGCACCCGGAAAGTCTCAGCCAGCACCTTAATCAGCTGACGGAAATCCACGCGTTCATCTGCAATGTAATAGAATATTGCCTTATTGCCATCACCCTGGTATTCCACGTCACCGATTTTCATCTGAAGTCCCAGGCTTTCTGCAATCTTACGCGAGCGAATCATTGTATCATGTTCACGTGATTTTGCTTCCTCATATTTTTCCATGTCCACCGGCTTTACCTTACGGTAAATACGGCGTATTTCTGCATCAGGCTTCAAATTAGCCTTACGCATCTGCAAGGGAACCAGTCTTCCGGTCAGTGTTACCGTACCGATGTCATGTCCCGGACTGGCTTCCACTGCCACAATATCTCCCTTCTCCAGATGCAGCCCGTTGCTGTTTTTATAATATCCCTTACGGGTATTCTTAAACTGAACTTCCACCATATCCTGTTCCTCCGCGTTTCCAGGAATATCGGCCAGCCAATCGTAAGTATTCAATTTATTATTCTGTCGTCCGCAGCCTCCACAGCAGAGTCGGCCACTTCCGTTTTTAAGCTTGAAATCGTCCATATATTGTTATTGTTGTTTCATTTCTACAATCATTCTCAGCGCCATGTCAAAAAAAACCATCTTCGGATTCACATTCTGCTCAATGTGTACCTGCGCCTCCCCCAGCAATTCCATCACGGAAATAATATTTCGCTCATTGATGTAAGGAGCAAAACGGCTGGCGAACTGCAACTCCTCCGGATTCAGATATACCATATCAGGTTGACGGAAATTACAGATAAAGTTTTCACGTACCATCCGCTGGCAATACTCCAGGAGGTTCTTCTGCCGTTCGCGCCCCATTCCTGCCACCTGCTCACTCCACGCTTTCAGGCTACGAATATCACGTTTATAGGCCGTACGCATGAGGTTCACAAAGAGTTCAAAACAAAGCTTGTTTTCCTCTCCCAAATGCACATTTTCCACAGCCCTCAACAAGCTTCCGGCCGAACGGTGTGCTATGTCACGGGCATCTTCCACAGGGAGCATATAACGCTCCACCAGATAACGCTCAATGTCCGACTCCGGCAAGGGCTTTAAATTGATGCGCTGCGTACGACTCACAATCGTAGGAAGCAATAAGTCAGGTTCCTCACTCACCAACAGAAAAACAGTCTTTAAAGGAGGTTCTTCCAGTAGTTTCAGCAACTTATTCGCACATTCCACATTCATTTTTTCCGGAAGCCAGATGAGCATGACCTTGTATCCTCCCTGACTGGCTTTCAGCGAGAGTTTCCGTTGAATTTCATCACTCTCACGCACATAAATCTGAGGCTGCTGATTGCCCGCATCAATGACCCGCATCCACTCCTGAAGGTCGGCATACGAATTACGTCCCAGCATTTCACGCCACTGAGGCAGGAATTCATCGCAAACCACGTCCCTTCCGGCCTTTTTACGTACTACCGGAAAAGCAAAATGCATGTCAGGATGAGCCAGATGGTCCATCATCTTACACGAATTACATTGTCCGCACGCATCATTTTCTGCAGGATGATGACAAAGAAGATAACGTGCCACCGCTAAAGCTATGGGTAACTTTCCACTTCCAGCAGGTCCCGTCAGCAACACAGCATGAGGCATCTTCCCATTCTTTGCACTATGAATGAGAAGTTGTTTCACATCTTCTTGTCCGATTACATCCTTAAAAAACGACATATTGTTCCGTAAAAATCAAGTTCTTTTTTGGGCTGTTACTACTATATAATCGGACAAAAATAAGAAAAAAATCGTAGTTTCAGGAGATATTCACCTTTTATTATTATATAACCGGCGTAAACAAATGCGCAAACCACCCTACGAAACGACGCCAGACACTCCGCTTCTTATATTCCTCACGGGTCATAATCGTACTGTTGAGCTTGTCGTTCTGAAATACTTCCCCCAACTCGGCAGTAGTAGGCAAATCCAGAATAAAAGCATTGATTTCATAATCATAATGCAGACTACGGCTGTTCAAGTTCGTACTGCCCACCGTACAGAACCGCTCGTCCACCATCATGATTTTAGAATGATGAAAGCCTCCATTAAACACGTAGATGTGTGCTCCCGCCTTACGCAGCTTATTGGCAATATAAAATCCGGCATCAGGAGTAAAAGAGATGTCCGACTTCCCCGGGATCATGATTTCCACCCGAACTCCCCGTTCAGCCGCTCGTTTGATAGCATTTCTGACCTTACGGGTAGGAGTAAAATAAGGATTGATAATCTGCACCTTACGTTCTGCAGCATCCAATGCCGCAATATAGGCCTCACGCATGATTTCCGGACAAGCTTTCGGAATACGCTGCACAATGGCCACCCTTCTTCCGGAACCCTCGCACAACGTGTCGTGTGGCACTTGTCCTTCTTTCAAACCTTCGTGCGTTTCCTTATTCCATACACCTAAAAAAGCTTTTTCCAGATACTGCACCGCCGGTCCTTCTATACGAATATGCATATCGCGCCAGGGACCGATTTCGGGAAGCCCGTTGATATAATAATCGGCAATATTCATGCCTCCCGTATATCCCACCTTTCCGTCAATCACCACAATTTTCTGATGGTCACGACAAAATACGTGATTGATATAAGGAAAACGAATGGGACTGAAACGGGCCATTTCCACTCCTCTTTCCGCCAGCATCTTCAGATGTTCCTTTCGCAAGGGACGACTGTTCGACAAATTTCCAAAGTCATCAAACAGGGCCTTGATTGTCACTCCTTCTTTGGCTTTCTCGGCCAACAGGGTAAACAATTCCTTGGCAATAGAATCACTGCGGAAATTAAAGTATTCCAGATGGATATAGTTTTCAGCCTTCTTTATATCCTCAAACAGATGTTCAAACTTGCTGCGACCGCTCTTCAACAAAGTCATACGATTACAAGCCGTAACAGGTATTTGTTTTTCTTTCAGAAAACGGGCAAACAAGGAATCAGCAGGCAGGTAAACATTGGTTGTGTCCGTTTCAGCCTGACCAACAACTTCTTTCAAACTCTGTCCTTTGGCTGAAATCACACTGCATATCATTATTACCCACCCTAACAGGTATAACTTTACTTTCATCTTCATAACGGTTATCGGGCAAAAATATGGAATATTTCAGAAAACTCAATGACTTTCGAAAACAGAATTGAAAGAATGACCATCTATTCCGTCAAATTGCCTTATATATACTCTACTCTATAGAACAAAAAGTCACGATAAAACTCTTTGTAGTGTACTAAATAAGTTGACACAATTTATTTAGTAACATGCGTAAAAATCGA